>JAANMU010000036.1_pt1 | contig 146572 bp, 122 predicted proteins | sample 7279701 | NCBI WGS metagenome assembly JAANMU01 (sample SAMN14094539, study PRJNA606508) | bioreactor metagenome | isolation source: A lab-scale SPAN reactor treating ammonium-rich wastewater day 57 | place: Ireland: Galway | collected 2017-03-13
CATTTCCACTGCTGCCGGTACAGGTCCTCCCATGTACGGTATGGCGCTACGGGAGGAAGCTCAGAGGCCGGCGATGCAGGCCCCCCGGGCGCTCCTTGCGCCAACACCAGACGATTGAGCGACAGGAGTGCCGTCGCCGCTCCCGCCGACCTCAGGAAATTCCGCCTCGATAGCAGCATGTTTCCCCCTCAGGCTTTCTCCACTTCGACACGTGTGTCGCGGTCGACCTGATTCGGCTCCCAGTGTGACCAGCCCCAACGTAAGTGGCCGTAACCACCCACCAGGGAGGTTGGCTTGAATGGACTTGGGATGATCGAGTGGTCGCTGCGACCGCCGCGGAACTGGTAGGGTTCCCAGGCGTGGTACACAAACACCTGCCCCGGCTGGACGTACCGCGCAATTTTGGCACGCAACAAAAACTGGCCCAGATCGTTGTGCACACGGACCACATCGTGATCCGCAATCCCACGCTGGGCAGCGTCCTGATCGTTCATGTAGACCACCGGCTCACCGCGTTGCAGGCGAAGCATCGGCATCTGATCGCGCCATTGTGAATGGATGCTCCACCGGGTGTGCCCTCCACTGAGTACGAGCGGATAGTTCCCGCCTGCTGCAGGTGGGGGTTTGTAGACGGGCATGGCCTCACCACATTCGAGGAACCACGGGTGGTCGATGTAGAATTGCTGGCGCCCGGTCAACGTCGGCCAGGGCTGTTTCTTCTCCGTGAACCAGCGATGCGGCACGAGCGGCTCGTGTTCCGAGTAGTCGCTGTAGTAACCCGCAGTTCCACCCGGTGCACCGGTTGATTTGAAACGCACGGCACCGGCCTGGCGTAGGTCGGCCAGTGAAACGTTCTTGGTCGTGGTGGAATAGGAAAGCACGAATTCGAGTGCCTTTTCCTCGTCGGTCGGGCCAAACCGGCCCCGATCCGTGAATGCCTCATCGAGCCGCCGAGCATCGCGCTCCAGATCACCGATGTCCTTGTAGGGAGCCAGGCTGCGCTTTTTGGCCTCACGCGCAACGGCAGCGCTGAGGAGAGCGAAGATTTCCCACTCGGGCTTTGCCTCACCAATCGGTGGAACCGCCCGATCACCCAGGTGGACGTAGGGTACGAAAGAAACCAGGTATTTCAGGTCACTCTTCTCGTACCAGTAGGCTGCAGGCAGGAGGATGTCGGCGTGACGCCCGGTCTCGTTCATCCGGAAGTTCACGTCGACCGTGAGTTTCACCTTGGGCCACAACGTCTGCGTCAGCCGGGTGTTGTTGCGTACGTGCCGCAACACGTTGCCATAGATCGAAAGGATCACATGAGGCGCCTTGCCCGGCGTCGGTTGGACGGGAAACCACTTATTTTCCAGTGCTTCCCGCAGGTACTCTTTGGGAGATCGTGGCACGCTCCGATCTCCCTGGGAAAGGTCTCCCGAGACGTCCGACAGTCCACCATGTACCTGGTGCCAAATGGACCCTGGTACGAAGTATTGAGAGAAGAAGGCCCGGGTTTTCTCGGGATCCATATAGTTCTTCGCGGCAAAACCGGCGAGGTCGACCAGCCCGAGTTGTTCCTGCATGCTCAACAGGGCAAACCCCTCGGGAGCAAAGAAGCCACCGGATCGCCAGCCACCACCGGCGCGACCGAGGTTTCCCGTCAATGATGCGAGAAGGATCTGGGCACGTTGGGCGAGATCCGCGTGCAGGAACTTGCACTGTCCCCATTGTGAGAGGATGAGCGCAGCCGGTGCTTTGGCAAACCCGCGTGCGAATTGTCGAATGAGACCGGCCGATACACCCGTGATCTCCGCAGCTTTTTCCGGTGTGTAGTCGCGATCGAGTCGCTCCTTCAGCAGGGAAAAGACGGTACGTACGCGCACGGGCTTACCCTCGATTGTCATGGATCCTGAGTATTCGAGGGCAGGTTTTACTGCACCGGCATCGAGTGTACTGCTGCTGCCACTACCTGCGGCTGGACTGGCCTGGTTCCGAACGCTGTCCCAGACATAGAAAGCTTTGTCCGAGCCTCCCTTCTGGAGATCCGACTGGCGCACGAAACGGTTCGTGTCGGTCCGGACCAGAAGGGGCAGATCCGTCTGCTCGGTAATGTAATCGGCATTGTGCAGGTTTTCGGCAAGGATCACCTGTGCCGCCCCAAGGGCCAGAGCCGCATCGGTACCGGGCCGTAGATTGATCCAGAGATCGGCATGAATGGCGCTGTTGTTCAGATCGGGGCAGATCGCCACCAGTTGCGCGCCTTTGTACCGTGCTTCGTAGAGAAAGTGTGCATCGGGAATCCTCGTTGCCGATGGATTGAACGCCCAAAGCACCAGGTAGGAGGAGCGCCACCAGTCATCGGAGGAGCCGCACGGATGGGGATTGCCCAACGTGATCGTCGCCCCTGTTGCCAAATCGCCCACTTGCGCCATCGAGTCGGTCGCCGGCGCTCCGAGCATGCGAAAGAAGCGGAACGGTGCAGCGCTGTTCGGACCTGCACCGATGTTGGGACCAAGTTCACACAGGATCGATGCCGGCCCTTCCTTCTCGAGTGCGTCGACGATTCCACTGGCTACACTTTCCAGTGCTTCATCCCATGTGATGCGCTGCCAACGTCCCTCCCCACGTTCACCGGCGCGCTTCATCGGGTAACGGATGCGCGACGGCGAATACATGAGGTTCGAACCACAAGCCCCCTTCTGACAACCACGCGGGTTGAAGTCCGGCAGACCTGGCGCCGACGCTTCGTAGGTCGACTTCTGCTCCTCGCGCCAGACCATGCCATCCTTCACGTACAGGTTCCAGGCACACGCTCCGACACAATTCGTCATCGTATGGGTGCCACGTGCTACGGCGTCCCACGTCCATTGATTCCGGTACAGATCCTCCCACGTGCGATAGGCCGGTAGCTGCGGCAAAGCCTGCTGCACGGGTGTAGGCGGTCCTGCGGTTGGTGTCGCAGAAGTCGGTGGTGGCTCATTCGAGCCACATGCAAGTTCGAGCTGAGCAAGCCCCAGCGAAAGGGCGGCCGCCCCGGTGCCACGTAAAAAATCCCGTCGCGTCCAACTCCTGGCCACACCTAGCCTCCTGGGTGTGACATCCTACAGACTGGAATGCAGACTCCTATGACACAGGTCAGGTCCAGGCGTGTTCCGCATCACGCCAATACGCGAAGCCCCAATCAGGAGCGACCCGATTCGCCCAGTCGTCTTGCGGCTTCAACCAGCCAGTCGATCGATGGGTTGTTGAACGCATAGGCGATCCGGCCATCGACACCGATCACGTAGACCAGTGCGGGATGCACGACTTCACCGTCCTTCTCGTTGCGTTGTCGCGGGACATTGAAGCCATCCAGAGTTCGTGTGACGGCATCTACCTCGCCGGACAATACACGTGTAGTCTCGGGGAGCTCCCAATCCTTGTGCATCTGTTCCAGACGGCTGGGAGTATCCCGCCAGGGATCGAGCGTGAGAACAGCCAACTGTGGCGCGGCATCTCCCATCCGGGATGCTGCACCGCGCATCGAGTTTACGATCACGGGACAGACACTACGGCAGTGCGCGAATGCGAAGGTCATCAGGGTCACATGCCCCTTGAGATTCTCCGGCGTAAACGCCGCACCGGTCTGGTCAACGAGCGTAAAATCGGGAACTTCGCGATCGAGGCGTGGATAGTTCGACGGCAATGTCCCGGTGACATCCGGTTCGTAGCTGATGTTGGCAATGGCCAGCCCTTGAGCGATCCGTAGTGCACTCCAGCCGATTCCGGCAAAAACGAGCACTACTGCTGCCAGTAGCGCGACACGCCCCGCGCCAACGCGCCACGCCGCTCTGATATCGGCCGCAATCTCGGAACTCCATGTACCGAGAATACCAACGACCATTGAACCCGGTGCCAGGATCAGCACCACCCAACCGTAGGTGTCGGGCAAACCCGTTGGCGTGGAGCCAAAGCAAACGGATCGGGCCAGGGCGAGCCACTCCGGTGGATCTGCAACCGGCGCTAACGCCAGCCACCACCAGGCAGCGGTCACCACGGCCCAGATCACCAACAAAGTCAGGCCGGTATGCCCCGCTGCCTGTTTTCTGAGCGTCACCCGACCTTCCACACGAGCGAGAGCATCTTCCAGTTCGTGTAGTAGTAGAGAACGAACACCGCAAGGAAGATGGCTACCAACACCATCGTGCCGGGCATCCCACCGGCATGCACCTTCTCCACGACTTCACCCGTGTAGCTCTGTGGCGGCAGCTTGATCAGCCCTTGCGGCACCCCCGCCATGCCCGGGCGCAGATTGGCAAAATCGATTTCTTCGCCAAAGAACACCGAGACGACCGCCGAGAAGATGAAGATGAGCACAGCGGTTACCGCGAGTACGGCGCCGATCGCCGTCAACGCCAACATCAGGTCGACTGCTGGGGGGAACTCGAGTTTGAAGACCGATTGAGAAAACGAGATGTCCCAGTGCCGGCGCGGAACGCCGAACACACCGGCGAAAGTCATGGACATCGACAGAATCGTAATGCCAGCGCCAAACAACCACGGCTGCAGTTTGATCAGCCCCCAGAATGCCACTTTCTTTCGAAAGATGAGGGGAATCAGGTAGTAGGTGACGGCCATGAACGCCAGCGCAGTTCCACCGACGACGGTCGAGTGGAAGTGTCCGGGCAGACGCAAGGTGTTGTGGGCCAGGATGTTGATCTGCTCGGTCCCAATCGTCACGCCGGTGATTCCACCGATGAATCCGAAGATGACCACCGACAAGACCAGACCGGCAAAACCCGGATCACTCCAGGGGGCCTTGCGTAGCCACTCGAACGTACCGTTGACATAGCCGCGCAAGCGCTGGCCCGTCTCGATCCCGGCCGGCACCGTAAAGCCGTGCACCATGCTCGCCAGCACCGCCAGATACATGGCATAGCTCGTATTCCACACCTTCCAGGCCGGACCCATGCCGGGATCCACGAGCAGGTGGTGGGCCGATGCCATCGAGATAAAACCAATGTAGAGTACGAATGCGGTACGGCTGATCTTTTCGTTCGCCACCACCGCACCCACGGTGAGTCCGCCGAGCAGATACCAGATGGCGACCTGGGCGGCGACGTTGATCTGCTGCGCACTATGGCCCAGTCCCCAGAAGATCAATCTGTAGATCTGAGGATCCATCCCCGTGTAGTTCATCGACCAGGTCAGGGTCGGAATGTAGATGGCCGCACCGTGAACGAGTGTAATGATCGCAATGATGGCGGCCGTCAGTGCTCCAAACGTTACGAGCGGGATCGATCCCGGATAGGTCTTCTCACGCTTTGCGATGACCAGCGTGGCCATGAACAGAAAACTCACGATCAACGCTCCGACCGCGAACAAAATGATACCGAGGTAATAGAGAGGATGCGCACGTAGTGGCGGATACGAGGTGTACAACACGTCGGCTTTCCCCATGAAAACCATGACCTCGACCAGCACCGAACCCACCACCATGAGCACGAACGAGATCCAGCCCAGCTTCGGTCCGGGCACGCGTGAATTGAGAACGATCGGTCCGGCAAAATACAGCACCGCCATCTCGAAGAAGATGATGAAGAAGATGAGCATGCTCAGACCGTGTACGGTGAGGAGCCGGTAGTACCAGAGGGCGGGTAGCAGATGCAGTGCCTGCCAACGTGTCAGCGCAAGTAACAATCCGGCAATCGCTCCCACCAGTAACGCCACGATGGAGGCGACGGCATTTACCTTGACCAGATTCTCGGCATCACGGTGGATATTCAGCCCCGTAACGGGGCAGCGGCGAAACATCGTATCTTGAATGGCCGGGGCGCTCATCCTTGTACTCCTTCTCCGGCGCCACGCACGGCATCCTTTTTCGCCGTCTTTCCGTTGGTGCCCGCAGGAACCACTGCGATCTTGCCAATCATCAAGTGGTGGCCAATACCGCAGTACTCGTTGCAAATGATTCGGTAATCACCGGTCTGATTGGGTGTGACACGCAATCCATAATCGTAGCCGGGCACCACCTGGAAATTCAGGTTGAACGGCTGCATGCTGAATCCGTGATTGAGATCGGTGGCCGAAAGGTGCAGCGTGTACGTCTTACCTTCTTCCAGTTGCAAGGCCGGATACCATTGCCACATACGGCCAAGCATGTAGATGTCCGATCCCGCCGGGGGAGCCACGATCGGTATTCCCGACTCTTCACCGATCTTGTAATCGGCGACGAACTGATCGACCCGTTTCTGGAAGGCGTAGGGATCCACGCGAGCACGGATTCCCGACGGATTCTGACCGCCCTTGATGTGCCAGAGCGGCATCATGGCAAACAGGATCAGGCACCAGATGAAGGAAACCGTGACCCAGATCTTTTCCTGCTTCCCCGCCGGTTTCCACCACACATGGGTGGGTGACACCAGCGCGCTATGCATCTCTTCCATGGCGCTTCTTCCCCCTCCCTACGGCAGCGTTGCCTGCGGCAGGGTCATGATTTCGATGAGCCCCCAGAACGTGTAGAAGCCGAACATCACCGCAAGCCCGAAGGCCAACAGCAGAAATGGCCGGTCATAAAGTCGCTGCCCTGCGGGAATCTCTTCTCCCGCTCCTGTTGGATGAGTCACCAGGTGGTCCTCCCTCTCGGGAGCCATCTGATCCGGTTGGCCCGCGATCGACCATGACAAAAGTCATACGAAACGAGTTCCACGGCCGGTGCGATCGGGGACCGTCCGATAGACGAGAAATCCCCACGAAGGACCTCGCCATGGACGTGGCCGCTCCGAGCGTCCGTACGTCCGGCCCTCACCCGCCATCCCGGCGTTGCGTCACCGTCCGCGCACAAGTAGGTTGCCCCGTGCCGGCAAACCTGTCCAGGATCGTCTGGACCCGGGAAGAGACCCACTGAACACCAAAGCGAATCCCACCGAGCCCAGACTGACATCGCTGTCGCACGGCGGCGGCTGCGGGTGCAAGATTGCGCCCAACATCCTGCGTGACATCCTCCGGAATACGTCTCCCACACCCGTTCCACCGCAATTGCTGGTCGGTATCGAGACCTCCGACGACGCCGCCGTCTATCTGCTCAACGAACAGCAGGCGCTGATCGCCACGACGGATTTCTTCATGCCCATCGTCGATGATCCCTACGATTTCGGGCGCATCGCCGCCACCAATGCCGTCAGTGATGTCTACGCCATGGGCGGCAGACCGATTCTCGCACTGGCGTTGGTCGGTATGCCGATCAACGTGCTGTCGGCGGCAACCGTCGGCCGGATCATCGATGGCGGCAACAGCGTGTGCCGGTCAGCAGGAATTCCGGTTGCAGGGGGGCACACAATCGATTCTGTCGAGGCCATCTACGGACTTGTCGTTCTCGGGCTCGTACACCCTCGGTTCGTGAAGAAAAATAGCGGAGCAGAGGCTGGCGACCGGCTGGTTCTGGGCAAGCCTCTGGGTGTGGGTATCCTGTCGGCGGCGCTGAAAAAAGACCGGCTGAATCCCGCCGAGTATTCCCGGATGATCGCCGTAACGACACAGTTGAACACCCCCGGGCCGGATCTTGCCCAGTTGCCTGACGTGCATGCCCTGACCGATGTCACCGGGTTTGGACTGGCTGGCCACACACTCGAAATGGCCCATGCCGCAGGAACATCCATCACGATCGATTGGCAATGTGTGCCGGTCCTGGCGGGAGTGCGGGAGTGCGCGAGTCAGGGGTTCATCACCGGGGCATCAGGCCGAAACTGGAGTTCCTACGGGAATGACGTGGATCTGCCCGCCGGCTTTTCCCTCGAAGAACGCGCGCTGCTCACGGACCCACAAACGAGCGGCGGTCTTCTCGTTGCCTGTTCCGCCCACTCGGTTCGCGATGTCCTGGATATCTTCAGACAACATGGATTTGACGAGGCCAACGAGATCGGCGAGGTGCATTCCACAAGCGGCGCATCACGTCTCTTCGTACGCTGACGCAAAACGGGGCACACATCGTTCCGTCCATCGTATCGGACAGGTGCAGAACGAAAACACGTTGCGCCGGTCCCGACAGGGCTCTCAACCGCCTTCAGCCGGCAACCAGGCGTCGTGGCGAGAAATAAGCCAGTTCGTCATTTTCCTCACCGAGCACGGCGGCAGCGCCCAGGCGACCGACCGCTGGACTGGTGGTCATACCGTGCCCACCGAGGGCAGCGACCCAGACCAGACCGTGGATTTCGGGATCATGACCGATGACGAACCGTCCATCGGATGCAAACGTCCTCAGGCAGGCCCAGCCGGATGCGATGCGCACGTCGGCGAGCCGTGGAAATGCGGCGGAAAGCTTTTCCGCCAACAGGATTTTGGCGGCGTCATCCACCACGGGCTCCTGCGCCGCATGGGCTGTGGCGTCACAGGGACTCATCAGAAGGCCATCCCCTTCCGGCCGGAAATACGCGTCGAAATCATAGTGCCACACGAAGGGCCAATTGTGGTCAATCGCTTGTGTGGTCACGGTTTGGAAGAGATGGCGCCGCAGTGGTGCGATCGTACGTGATCCCGATCCGGCAAGAACGCCCATCTCACCTGCCCACCCTCCAGCCGCATTGACCAGAGTGGCGCATTCGATCTCTCCCGCGTCGGTGACTACGCCTGTAATACGGTCGCCATTGCGGCGGATCGATCGTACTGAGGTACCGTAGCGGATCCGGACACCGAGTTGGCGGGCACCTGCCAGATAACTCTGTAAAAGAGAATGAATGTCGACGATACCGTCGTGCGGGTTCCAGAACGCACCGGCAAGCGGTGCTCCTTCGAGAACGGGCACTTTGGCGATAGCCTCTTGCGGAGTAATGAAAGCACAGTTCAACCCGAGTCGTCGTGACATCTCTTCGGCCGCTTTCAGCAAGGCCATTCCGCCTTCACCCGTGGCAACGAGGAGTGAACCACAGTGCCGCAGGAGAGGAGTCGCGCAGAAGCCGTCAGGTGGCACCGCCAGAAAAGCAGCACCCTCCACAGCCAGACGCGCTTCCATCGGATCGGAAAGAACAGTGAACGCCAGCGCCGCATTGCGGCCCGAAGCATGCCGCCCCGGAATCGCCTCGCGTTCGAGGATGATGATATCACGGCATCCACGGCGCGCGAGATGGAAAGCGGTAGAAGCGCCCGCGAACCCTGCACCGATGATGACGATGTCGGCGTATTCCATAGGCGGAATATCGAAGCACGCGCCACGAAACGGCGCCAGCACACGGAAACAGAGAGTGAGTTCCCGTCGAACACTCCAGGACGAAGAATTTTTCTCGGGAGGCAGGCGGAACCGGCTCAGGGTTCGCGCAGAAAGATTTGCAGGTCGTTGTCCGCAGGTGGCCTGTCGCGGAAAGAATTCACATAGGCGGCAAGCAACGCATCGCCCAGATCCTCCGCCGTGTACTCGAAATCGCCATCGCCATCGGCGATCGTCGGCCACCAGGCACGGAGCTTTTCGGCCGTGTCGCGCGCTTCGTGGGCCGGCTTGGAAAATGGCGCGGCACACAGCATGCCGGCGATGATGGCAACGAATGAATCCGCTGTGAACTGCAGCGAAAATGCCTGGAGATCGGGGATCGATCGCGTCGCACGCAGGCGCCGGCTGCGAATGTCGAGAACTCCATCATCGAGCGACATCACCCGGTAGGCATGGGGGAATCCCGCCAGAGACGACGTGGCGATGTTGTAGAGTCCACCCTCCACTTTCACGTCCTGGATGTGGAGATGGCCGGTGAGCGTCACACGCACGTTGTGCCGGTGCAGCAGGGTCTTCAGCGCATCGGAATTCTCCACGTGGAACCAGGAAAACGTCGGATTGGTCTTCTCCCCCGGAACGTGTTCGATGATACTATGGTGCAACATCACGATCGTGTGGCGCTGTGGATCGCGCTGGCGCGCCAGATCTTCCTCGAGCCAGGCCAACACTTCGGGCGAGATCCAGCCGCGGTCCTCATCCGGCTTGGAGGAGCAGATTCCTACCAGATGCACATCGGGCGTGGGATCGCAGCTATACGCGGTCAGGCGTGTGTTCTTGAAACCGAAATCACCGTACAGCCCGGGAATCTCGTCGGTACGTACGGGGGTGACATGTGGATCGAGCAGATCCACCGGACGTAGCGCCGGAGGACGCGGCTGGTCATGATTACCAGAGACGCAGAACACCGGCTTGTGGAACCGGCTCAGCAGTTCTCGCACCCCGTCATGATTGTACGGCTCGGAATCCTTGGTCAGATCCCCCGCGCAGAGCACAAAATCGATGTCTGGCAAGGCGTTGATCTCGTCGATTGCCGCCTCCAGCAATTCAACGCTTTCACCGTACATCGTCGGCTCATTCGGAACGCGCTCCACCATCCAGCCCGTCTCTGGATTGGGAACGGTAATGTGAGGATCGGAAATCAAAACGAATTTGGACATCTCATGAAGATCCAGCGGTCACAAATACCGGCGGAAAGAGCGGAAAGAAAAGAGCGGGAGGTACCGCCGCCCGCCTACCGGCGCAGACCGGAGGATCTGCAACACGACAAACGGGCGGCGAAACCAGGTAAACGAGGCTTACGCCTTGTTCACATTGCTGGCCTGCGGCCCCTTGCGGCCCGGCGTGACGTCAAACGTTACACGCTGGCCCTCTTCGAGGCTCTTGAAGCCTTGTCCGTTGATCGACGAGTAGTGGACGAAGATATCTTCGCCATTTTCCTGTCGGATGAAGCCAAACCCCTTTTCAGGGTTGAACCACTTCACAGTCCCAGTTGCCATGTGCGTCCCTCCTTTCTGCTTACTCGTTAACCGGAGGTGCCCATGTCCTGGGAGGCTGCTGCATGACGCCTAACGGAATGTAACTGACCATTCCGGTGTAACTGGCAGCCCGATCTAGCCAAGTTCGACCAGCCACACAAGAGACGGAGTGATACCACCTATCAGTAAAAACGATGGCATGGAGAAAAACGCAGCGGTTTGTCCCATGATGCGCTTTGGTACAGACAGACGTCATTCCTCCCAGGAAACCATCAGTTGGCCGGCGTATTGATCCGAGGTTTATAGGGCCGGCAATATTGCAAACGTAACGAAGGACACGGCGCGAGACCGCCGGGCGCTTCGATGCCTGGTAGGACGGGGAGAACGATACGTGACGAAAACGCCGCGGAACGTCCGATGGTGTTGATCACCGTCCCCTCAGGCTTCAGGACATCGAATTTCCAACGTGGACGGTTTCCCCCGGGCGTTCCGATGGTGATCCGGACGCGCGAATTCGGCCGGAAAACGTGAGCGAAGGGAAACAATTCCACGCGTGCCAGGCTGAATTGATCGGGCGGAAGCGGCTCTGCATCCTCGGCTTGCAACGAATGTACAGGGCGCAGGATGGTCGATCGATGCGGATCGACGGCGCGATGGATGGCACGGAGATATCCGCTCTGGATGTAAACCTCCTGACCATCCGGACGCACCTCACTGAGAGTCACCTCCAGGTCGGTATCCGATGCCGTCGATCGGAGCCAGAGATCGACGCTGGCACTGCCCGCCATCACCAGCGTATCGGCGAGCGCGTCTGTCTCGTAACTTACGGCTGCACCGTCAGCGATTTCACGCCAGTTCCACTTCGGCAGCGCTTTCCAGATATCCTCGTCGGCGCCCGCAAGACTCGTGCGCTGCGACAGGGACGGATCATACACATACGAATCCGCCCCATCGGTGGTGGGGGGTTCTCTTTCCAGCCGTCCGTCCTCCTGAAAATACCACACCACCGGTTCCGTGCTCGCAATCGGCCATTCATCGAAGGAATGTTCGAACCGGGCAACCGGCGCACCGGGCCGGTTGCTGCCAGCGCCGTTCTCGAACAGGATACGTACTCGCGGTTCCGCCTCGAAGCGGGCGAGCGCACTCTCGAAGCTGGGTTCGTTCACAAACCGGTCCGCTTCGACATCGACGCGGGGCACATCGAAGACCTGCTGCGCAATGACGGTGAGGGCCAATTTGGCGAACGAGGGGAGGACTGGAATTTCACGGCGTACATAGAAGGACAGGAACTCGGTCCAGCGCGTGAAGATGGCCGGCGCCATGGCATCGGTGTGGCCGCCATTGGTCATCGTGAAGTAGGCTTTGTCGGTGCTGCGGAAATTCCCCAGCATCGTCGGGAAATACCCGCCCGTCTGCTCGTCCTGCCAGGCTCCGGCGAGAAACACCGGCACGTTGATCCGGTCGACGAAATTCGCCGGCGCCAGAGGGTCGGCGATCCTGGGCTGATAGAAATTATTTTCGCGAATGAGGTCGATCAGATTTGGATTCTGGCCACGAAAACGTTGATTCTCGATGCACACCTGGTCACCCTGGTCTCGCCGCTTGGCGGCCCATGGCTGCCCGTACGGTTCCGCCTCACGCTGGCGCTCGGCAGCCCAGTCCGTCGCAAAACCATTGTTCAGGATACCACCGGGATAGAGGATGCCGTGCATCGTGTCGGAAATCACCGATAGCGGCGCGATGGACGCCAGGTGCGGCGGCTGCAACTGGGCTGTGAAGAGTTGGGAAATACCCGGGTAGGAAATGCCGACCATGCCGACCTTGTTGAATTTCACCCAGGGCTGTTGCGCGATGATCTCGATCGCATCATAGCCGTCGGTGCTCTGGGCCGGCTCAAAGAATTTGAAGGAACCCCCTGAACACCCGGTGCCCCGCATGTTCACGCCAATTGCCGCATACCCCAGGATGGTTGCAATGAGGGTGCTCGGTTGAGGCGCATCGGGATTGGCAGGGTCATAGCCGGAGTACTCCACCAATGTGGGATAGGGTCCATCCTCCGGCGGGCCCGGCAGGATGACATTGACAGCCAGCTTCGTGCCGTCGCGCGCCGTGATGTACTGGAATCCCGGTTCGAGACGCTGCGCAGTATAGAAATCATTCGGCGGCACCTCGTCCATTCCCCAAACGGCCACCGGCGCAGATTCAATGCCCAGACTCTCGTCGGCAGCATACACGACGTAGTCCGAGCCCGCTGGCAGATCACGAAAGATGAGCGTGCCCTGATCGTCGACTCGGGCAGACTGCTGGGTTTCGCCCGCCGCATTGCGGACAGCGAGTTCCACACCTGGCATAACGCCCTGCACGAGCAATTGCTCCACACTGCTCTGCACGGAAAAACCCGCTCGTGTAGCGGTCGCTGTCGATGTCGGCTCGGTGGTGTAACTTGCCGTTGGCAAAACCGGAGTTGGAGTGGCCACCGGCAGGGAGACCGAGGAAGTGGACGTGGATGTTGCCGTGGCGGTGGCAGGGATCGCCGTAGCGGTGGCTGTCGCCGTGGCTGGAGCAATCGTAAGCGTCGGCGTCACCGGCAACAGCGTGTTGGTCGGGAGTGTGACGGATGTGTGCGTCACAGTCGGGATCCTTGCCGTGGGCGTATCCGGTTGGACCCTGGTGGCGGTGGCACTCGGTAGCACCGCGCCCTGACCCGTTTTCGCAGAAGAGCCATCTCCGCAGCCAGCCAGGACCAGAATTGCAAAGAGGACGGCACCGAGGGCACACGTCCGGATCATCTCACGCATCATCATCAAGGGACCTCCGAATCGCCTCGTGGCCACAGGCGGTCCGGCAACCCGGCACGGCTCTGCGCGAGGTTCATTCGATCGCGGGACTTTACGGCCAGCCATGGGACGAAGTCAATCGACACCGCAGGAGCGGCTGTTTTTGCGCCATCAACGGTACGATGGGACGTCAACCGGTACCGTGTCCCCCACTTCAATCCCAAAGGCCTGGTTCAAACGCTATGAACTCCAGCGAGTACACGTTTGCCCATCCGCCCCGGGGGGGCTATGATCGCACCCTGCCGTTGCGGGGAGGAAGAGGGCAATCGATGGAATGTGCAGGCCCGGCAAGCGTCGATGACAGGAGGATTCGTGGTGGCGCACACGAACGGTAACGGCGCTGGCACGCTACGTGTCATCCCGATGGGTGGACTCGGCGAGATCGGTCTCAACTGTCTCGTGCTCGAGTATGACGGTTACGCCATCGCCATCGACTGCGGGGTCATGTTCCCCGAACTCTACATGCTCGGGATCGACCTCGTCATCCCGGACCTGGACTACCTGCAACAACTGGGCGAAAAGTTTCTCGGCTTCGTCATCACCCATGGCCACGAAGATCATCTGGGCGCACTGCCATACGTACTGCGGGACCTGCACCGGCCCGTCTACGCGCCCCCTATGGCTGCGGCCCTGCTGACAGAGAAGTTCAGGGAACATGGCCTGAGCGACACACCTCTCGAAGTGATCCGCCCGGCAAAGCCCTTCGATATCGGACCTTTCACGATCGAGGCCATCCATATGACGCACTCGATCGTGGATGCCTTTGCGCTGGCGATCACCACACCGCTCGGCGTCGTCATCCACAGCGGCGACTTCAAGATCGATCAAACGCCGGTGGACGGAATCCCCTCCGATCTGCCGCGTATCGCCGAACACGCGGCACGCGGCGTCCTGCTCCTCCTCTCTGATTCCACCAACGCTGAACGCCCGGGTTATACCCCATCGGAACGATCCGTGCGCGGCGACCTGGACCGCATTTTCAAGGACACGGCCGGCAAGGTCTTCTTCTCGACCTTTTCTTCACACGTCCACCGTCTGTCGCAGGTAATCGAGCTATCGCAACGATACGACCGCCGCATCGTCATTGTGGGCCGAAGCCTCAACAACAGCATCCGAATCGCCACCCAGCTCGGCTACCTGCGCTACCCACCATCGATCTTTGCCGAGTTGACCGAGTTGAAACAGCTCGATCCGAAAAAGGTCACACTGCTGACGACGGGCAGTCAGGGCGAACCGATGTCCGCACTCATCCGAATTGCAGAAGGGGGGCACTCCCAGGTATCGATGACGGACGAAGACGCTGTCATCCTCTCGTCACGGATCATTCCCGGCAACGAAAAATCGATCAGCAACATGATCAATCATATCGTCCGGCGCGGGGCCAGGACGTTTCACAACCACAATGCCGATGTGCACGTGTCCGGGCACGGCAGCCAGGAAGAGTTGAAACTCATGTTGCGTCTCGTACGTCCGCGGTACTTCGTGCCGATCCACGGTGAGTACCGGCATCTGGTGAGCCATCGCGCACTGGCGCACGAGGTCGGAATGTCTTCGGAAGACACGTTTCTCATCGAGAACGGATCGGTCCTCGAAATCGACAGCAGCGGGGCGCGACAGGTCGATCCAATCAAGTCGGGGCGAGTTTTCGTGGACGGCAAGGGAATCGGAGACGTCGTGGAAGTGGTCCTGCGGGATCGACGCCATCTATCGTCGGACGGCCTTGTCCTGGCCATTCTGGCGATCGATCAGCGGAATGGCGCGCTCATCGCAGGTCCGGACCTCGTCTCACGAGGTTTCATTCCCGTGGATGGCTCGGAAGAATATCTCGAACAGGCACGAGGCGTCGTCCTGCAGACACTCGAGCAGATCACCGCAGAATCACGCAGCGATTCGCAGGAGGTCAAGGAGGAAGTGAGAAAGGCCTTGAAACGGTTCTTCGCCAAGACGTTGGAGCGGCGGCCGGTAATCGTTCCCGTGGTGATGGAGATGTGAGGAGATGGCCCGAAATGCAGCCGCCAAGGAAATCGCCGATCGGGATGCGTCACAGCACTTGAACGAAGTCGCAGGCGTTCTGACGCTGGCGCTCGCCGCCTTCGCCACGGTGAGCTTTCTGTCGTTCCACCTCGGGCTGAGCATGGAGCTCGGAGGTGTGATCGGCGCGACTCTCGCCTTGGTGCTGGCGCATCCGTTCGGATTCGCCGTGTACGTCATTCCGCTGCTGTTGGCGATCATCGGAGTCCGCTTGATCCGCGTCGGAATTGCAGACCTCTCGCTGGCGCGCACCGGTGCTGCGATCCTGCTGATGCTCAGCCTCTCCCTCTTCCTTGGTCTCTTCGACCCGCAGGCGGCACATGGGATTGGCGGGTGGCTTGGTGGTTTTGGCGCAAGCGTCCTGTGTGAATGGTGTGGTCAGGCGGGCGGCAGTGTGATGGCGGGTGCCATGCTGGCGCTCGCCATCATGTTCACCACCGGCACCTCGATGCGCAACGTTGCGGAGCGGAGCGCGGCGGGGCTGCGCAGCCGCTGGACGGGCTGGAGGCAGCGCCGCCTCATGAAAAGACAGGAACCATCGAAACAGCCGCTACCCCCGATCATCACGAACCTGAGACGCACCCCCGAGCGGTCCGAACCGCCGCTCATCGTGCTCGATGAAGTCGTGTCCTCCCCACGCCGCAAACGGGAGGCACTCCAGGAACAGCTCCCGTTGCTCTCCGACGGAGAATACACGTTGCCATCGTTGGCGGACCTCGACGAGCCGCAGCACAGCGGCCCCCGTGTCAACGAAGAACATCTGCGAAAGAGTTCCGAGATTCTCGAGAATAAGCTGGCCAATTTCGGTATCGAAGGGAAAGTCGTCGCCGTACGGCCGGGGCCAGTCATCACGACGTTCGAGATCGAGCCAGCGCCGGGCATCAAGGTCAACAAGATCGTCACGCTGCAGGACGATCTGGCCATGGCACTGCGCGCCATGGGCGTACGCATCCTGGCGCCGATTCCCGGCAAGGCCGTCGTCGGAATCGAGGTGGCCAACACCAAACGAGAGAATGTCTATCTCAGCGAAATCATCGAAAGCGAATCGTTCCAGGAATCGCCCTCCGTGTTGAGCCTGGCACTGGGCAAGGACAGCTCAGGAATACCCGTTACGGGCGATCTGGCACGCATGCCACATCTTCTGATTGCCGGCGCCACCGGTACCGGCAAATCGGTCTCTCTCAACGCGATGATCATGAGCATTCTCATGAAAGCGTCACCCCGCGATGTACGCTTCGTCATGATCGATCTCAAGATGCTCGAATTGTCGCTCTACGAGGAACTGCCGCACCAACTCGTCCCTGTCGTCACCGATCCGAAAAAAGCCGTCATCGTCCTGAAAAATCTCTGTGAGGAGATGGATCGCCGGTACGTACTGCTCAAAGAAAAGGGTGTACGCAACATCGACAGCTACAACCGGCTCATCGAGCAGGAGTCGGGATCCGATATCATCGAGCTTACCGATGTGGTCGAAGATGAAAACTGTGATTTCCATGTCATGCCGCAACTGCAACATCAGCACATGCCGAAGATCGTCGTGATCATCGACGAATTGGCGGATCTGATGATGACCTCGGGCCGTCACATCGAAGAGCCGATTACCCGGCTGGCACAGAAGGCCCGGGCCTGCGGGATCCATCTCATCCTGGCGACACAACGGCCATCGGTCGATGTCATCACCGGGCTCATCAAAGCCAACTTTCCAGCGCGCCTGTCGTTCCAGGTCACCTCGCGTGTCGATTCGCGCACCATTCTCGACTGTATCGGCGCCGAACGACTGCTCGGCGGCGGGGACATGCTCTTTTTGCCTCCCGGAACGGCTCGCGTGCAGCGCCTGCATGGAGCGTTCGTCAGCGAAGCCGAGATCAAACGCATCACTCAGTTCATCAAGAAACAGGGCCGGCCACAGTACTCCATGGAACTGCTGGAGGGCGGCGATGAAGAAGGCGGAGAGGGCGCAGGTGGTGGTGTCGACGATGAACTGGACGACGATATGTACGACACCGCCGTCCGCATCGTCACCGAAAGCCGCATCGCATCGATCTCCTACGTGCAACGCCGCCTGCGTGTCGGCTACAATCGAGCTGCGCGCATGATCGAAAGAATGGAACGGGACGGCGTGATCGGCCGTGGCGAGATCGGACGCCCGCGCGAAGTGCTCGCCCCTCCGCCCCCGGAATCATGAAGAACAGCCAGTTCCACACCGGACCACCAGACCAGAGGCTCCCGCCGCAGGTCTCCGCACGGTTTCTCTGGCCCATATTTTCCGGCCATCGCCTCGTCAGAGCGTTTCTGGCCGCATCACTGCTCTGCGGTGCGGTAGCCGCCGCCTACGCAGCGAATGTCAGGGAAATCGTAAAGAGGGTGCAGGCGCGCTACGATGCGACGAAGGACTTTCGTGCCGACGTCGTCCAGCAAGCCACCATCATCAGCCTCGGCAAAACCGTCACGGCACGTGGTACCGTCGCCTTCAAGAAACCCGGTAAAATGCGCTGGGATTTGACCCAGGGAGATCCACAGATCATCGTCAGCAACGGGCATGAGCTGTGGATCTATCGTCCCGAGGATCAGCAAGCGGTGAAAATGGCGTTTTCCGACGCTTTCCAATCCACACTACCGCTTTCTTTCCTGACAGGCGTGGGACGCATTGCCGATGACTTCACGGCATCCATCGAAGGGGTCGACGAAAATACACTCAAGCTCCTCCTCCTCCCCAGGCGTGCCGGTAGCGATGTGGGCAAACTCCTTCTCTCGATCGATCGCAACAGCTACGACATCACCGGTGCCGAAATCACCGATCCCCTCGGCAATACGAGCCGCCTGCAGTTCGAGCACATGCAGCGCAACCAGGAAATTCCGGACGACGTGTTTCAGTTTACGGTCCCGCCCGGCGTGGACGTGATGAACGCCCCAACATCATAAGAGGTCTGCAATGCCGTCTTTCGATATCGTTTCGCAGGTCGATTTCCAGGAAGTGGACAACGCACTGAACCAGACACGCAAGGAAGTGGCACAACGCTACGATTTCAAGGGTTCGAAAACCGAGATCGCCGATGAGAAAGAAAAGATCACCATCACGTCCGATGACGACTTCAAGGTCGGTGCCGTGGTCGACATCCTGCAGTCCAAGCTGGTGCGACGCGGTATCAGTCTGAAGGCCCTGGTGTATGGCAAGATCGAACCAGCCGGCGGCGGCCTGTCACGTCAGGTCATCACCATCCAGCAGGGAATCGAGACGGAAAAAGCCAAGCAGATCGTCAAGGCAATCAAAGACAGCAAGCTCAAGGTCCAGGCCCAGATCCAGGGGGATCAGGTTCGTGTGACCGGGAAAAAGAGAGACGATCTGCAGGACGCGATTGCACTCCTCAAGCAGAAAGACTTCGACCTGCCGCTCCAGTTCGTGAACTTCCGAGAGTGAAGCCGGAAACTCCCGTTGGATCGAAGCAGCACACGCCGAAGATCCCGCGCGGGCCCGCCGCCGTCCTGCTCATTCATAGATGACGACCTCGGACTGCTTGCGCCCCCAGCGTCGCGCTCTGCGGTGCGAATCGATGAACAGATCGAGGCGCCGAGCACCTTTGATGGCGCCACCCCGATCTTCGACGACACCGTAACCGTAGCCAGGGACCCACATCCGTGTGCCAAACGGATAATATGCCGTATCCGCCGCAATCGTCCCATCGTGAGGCAACCACAGCCACGGGAAGAGCAGGCGAAACGGCATCATCCACGGATGGAGGAGAGTGTCGGCGGAAACCAGGCCGGGCTGTGGTTCGCGCGGATAGGTCCCGCTGGCGGTTTTACCTGAGTAAGGGGCACCCGCGTTGGGGCCGGCACTCACATAACGGTTCCAGAGATCGAGTTTGAGATACTTCCAACTCCCGCGCTCCCAACCGCAGCATTCGCCACAGCCGCAATAGGCAGTCGTCTCCATTCGTACAACCCGATGGGCGGCGCAACCCACGCTGCCCAAAAGGATGCCGACGACAAGAATTCGCCACAACGCCCTGCCCGCAAGCATGCGTGCGATTCTAGAACGTATACGGGTGAAAGATCGACTCCCGAGTGCTCGCTCGCCACGCCAACCCGCCGTCGCTTTGTTTTCGATTGCGACTCGTGCCACCGAAAATAAAGCGGGCTGGAGCGAAGACGGAACATAGGTCCGTGATCCACTCCTCCCGTTTCATCCCGGCGACAAAGTGAGCCACGCTGCGCGCGCGGCTTTCCAGAATGGGCAATTTTTTGATAAGGCGCGCCAAACACCGCCGGGAGGATGGGGTCTGGCGGCGTAGGTGGCCACGACACGCAAGCGTGTTGATGGATTGGTGAATTCCTAACAAGGGAGGCGGGAAGTGAAAACGAGAGGCTTTTGTTCGACGATCGGTATGGTGTTGACCCTGGTGTTACCCGGACTGGTGGCTGCCCAGCAAACGTTGCCGGCGCTCAATCTGGGCTTCACCTCTTTCCTGGACGGCGCGCCGCCCGCTGGACCTGGACTCTACTTCCAGGAATACGGCCAGTACTGGAGCGCCGGCACGTTCCGCGACCAACATGGCAAGAAAACCCCACTGCTCGGCACACTCAACGCATGGATCAGTCTCAATCAACTCATCTACCAGTCGGATCAGCCGGTGCTCCTGGGGGGCAAGTGGGGACTCGATGTCATCGTGCCGGTGGTTGGACTCGATGTGACTCCCGGCGCGGCGCCAGTGCTTGCCAACAATAGTAGTGGCGGCATCGGTGACATCCTCGTCGGTCCCTATCTCCAGTGGGATCCGATCATGGGTTCAAACGGCCCGATTCTCGTCCATCGTATCGAACTCCAGAATCTGGTGCCGGCCGGCACGTACAGTCACAACCGGATCCTCAATCCGGGATCGAACTTCTACTCCTTCAACCCCTACTGGGCCGGGACGGTATTCCTGCTCCCGCACTGGACTGCATCGCTGCGGTTGCACTACCTGTGGAACGCGGCAAATGAAGATCCGTTTATCGGACTCCGTGCCCTCATCCCGAACGTGGATCGCACCCAGGCCGGACAGGCGACACATTTCAATTACGCCTCGGAATACGAGATACTGCCCAACCAGTTGCGGCTCGGCGTGAACGGTTACTTCCTGAAACAGTTCACGAACAACAAGGTGGATGGCAAGACAATGCCTGGCACACGCGAGCAGGTCTTCGCAGCCGGTCCGGGGGCCGTCTATCACTTCTCACAGAACGACCACCTGTTCTTCAATGCATACTTCGAAGCGTTGGCCGAGAACCGCCCCGAAGGTATACGCATGAATCTGCGCTGGACCCACCACTTCTGAGCGCGGCAAATCCGTCCCGGCTTTCCCGAACGACGGAAGACCGCCAAAGGGCACGAGACCTGGCCTTGCCGGATCAACGAACGCCGTGTCCAGCACAGCGGACGCGGCGTTCGTTTCGGCGCGGATCACCGATACATGATGCCCAGCGTAACGATCATCCCGTCCATCGAGTAACTTCCCGGCAACACCAAAGCTTTGTCAGACGCGACGTGACGTTTCACGGGAATCGCATAACCGAACAGCAGGTCGACAACCCAGTCATCGACGATCTGGCGGACACCAAGGCTCAGCTTCCCGTCATCGCCATCGAACACCAGCGGGCTCATCCCCTTGCTTCCGACGATATGGGAAGCCCATGATCCACCGAGGCGCAGGAAGGTCTCCGGACGCACGGCATACTCGCCAGCCAGCGCAACGCGCCACTCGTCGCGGCCGTACGGAAGAAAGCCGATATTGGCCTGAGGTGTCTGTTCGTATCGGATGGCCGAGTCACCCAGGGTTCGCGAATTCGTGTAACGCATGGATCCTGAGAGGGTGAGCTTCGGCAACGTTTGCCAGGTCGCACCGATGAACAGTTGCGTAGGCATCTTCAGATCACAGTCGATTTTCTGCCGCAGTGGACCGAGCGGCATACTGCCGTCCATCCAGATGCGCCCTGGAAGCCGCAACGAAACTCCGAACGACCATGCATCGAGCGGCCTCACGGTGGCACCGAGACTCCCCTGCAGGCCGCCACCGTAGATCCGATACCGGAAGTCCACGCCACTTTGCGCAAAATGCGTCCGCAGTTGGCCGAACTGCGGTTCAACGGTGGCTCCCAGAGACAGCCGATCGCTCCACCGGTAAGCCGCACCGATCGGTGCCACCATGATGATCGTCTCGCTGAACATCGACGGAATGCCAGCCGCAGGGTTTCCGCGGTAATCGAACGTTGATCCGGTGCTGCCGTACATCCCAGCGCCCACACGCCAGTCTGAACCGATCGGCAGAGACAAACCAATATCGGGAACCATGGTCAGGGGTTTGTTCGTCTCTGCGAACGGAATCGGCGGCGCGGCTTCAATTCGTGCATGGCCGAACCCTGCGCCAATACTCCCACCCAACGTGAAGGTATCGAAGCTGATCAAGCCAGCCGGGTTTGCGAACAAAGCCCCAGAGGGTGTCAGTGGATCGGCGATCCGTGTGCCCTGGGTGGCACTGTCTGCCGCGCCCACAGCAGGTGCAAGGAGGTTCGAAGCTTCAACACTCCGTAATGTGTATGGCAGCGCGGTCGATATCAGAAATAGAACGAAAGCCGTGCAGGAACGGGCTCTTGCGAGCTGCCAGCAACCCCGGGGATTCGAACTCTGGGAACACATGCCCCGGGCTCCTACGTGCTTACAGAAGGTTTGGCAACCTCCTACGTCCCTGACTATGTCCCTGGCGCTCACCCGCGTCGCTGGTGGACTCCGGCAATTACGCGGTGAACGCAGCAGCGAAGCGTTGCTTATCCACTGTCAGCGCCGGATGTTTACCCACAAACTCGAGCGCCAGATCTCCCTCGCCCCTTCACGATCAGGGCGAGGGCCGGGCACGGAAGAGTTCTCACCTGATCGGAATTCAAGAGCACCGTGCGACGGCAACCGAGCGATCGCACGGAGAGAAGGGTCAAGCGACGTCTGCAACTTTGCTGCTCGGTTTCGGTATCGAGGAGAACACGCTCCAGCGATTCCGATACGGCGCGTAACGGCCGCGATATGGTTTGCTGGCGCCATGCAGGCTGAACGTCGGCCCGGTGATCTCACTGGATGGAATGATGAACACCTCGTCCTCGGCACGCCTCTGTTTTGCGATACACACGAAAATATCGCAGTAGCCGCGATCCCATCGCCCGTGACGGTGAAAATTGAAATTCCAACTCTTGTAGTCGTACACGTAACGCCGGCCTTGCACCGTGACGCTATGCGCGTACCGGCCAGGGAAAGCCACCCGTAACGCGACGCGAATTCTTCCGTCGACGAGTAAATCATACTTGCCCTTGCGAGGCGCTTCCTGCACTTCGAAGCCCATACGCCGCAAGCGGGCTGCCACCACGGCTCGTTCCACTTGGTGTTTCTGTTGTCGATTCATGCAGCGCAGCCGCTGAAGGAGTGGGTCAAACTCACTACCCGACCTCAGGATTCCGCCGCTCCACAACTGGGATCAGGGGCTGTGATGGAACAAGTAGCGAGACTTTTCAGCCTCCGCAATCCGCATTTTTCACGACAACACGAAGGAACGCGCTCTGTACCGTTCCGTTCAATGAGGGGAGGCAGAGATCGCCGGCAAGCGCGGCGCCACAAACAGGGTATTGTTCGGCAGGAACGGGCCCTGCCACTGATTGCGATGACAAGGTGGGACGGCGGAATCGGTCAAAAAACCACCATTCGCCGCACGGATGACTTCATAACGGAGCTGACTCGGCGCGCCGAATACCTGGGTCTCCGCACCGGCATCGATCAGCCAATCCCCCTCGGGCGTCCACTGATCCGTCCGTGCCTCGTAGCGCCACGGCCGCATGTCATACCTGAGCTGGCGCTCTTTCCCACGCTCGGTCCTCTGAATCTGATCCCCACGAATTCGGATTTCGCTGGCGCGATAGGACCAGCACCGGCCCCCCGACCGATCCGCTTCCGTTTCTATTTCACCCGGCGCCAGTGCCGTCAGATTCCATGCGAACTCTGTGTCGACCCTCTCTCGCTCCGCCGGACTCAACGGCATACGCGCCACTTTCATGCGAACACTCGGCGCGCATGTCGGGTCCAGCATCAAAGCTTCCCGCAACGCCCGCACAGCCGCCTTGTTGTGGCCGGCACGTATGGCAAAGTCCGCGTATAACAGATAGCGGTCTGCCTCGGCTTCACGGGATCTGCTCTCCTTCGGACCCAGAAACATGGCGTTATCGATGAGCCATTGCACCTCCTGCATCGCCCCGTTCCAATCTCCCGCGGATTCTGCCTCTGCCATCCTCCGTTCATGCTTGACCCATGGGGTTCCACAGCCAACCGCCAGCAACAAGGGAACCAGCCAGGCCAGGCGGCGAACATGTTGCGACATCGCCGTGACCATCACTGCAGCCGGTACATCCGAAATCGACCATCCAATTCGATCGGCACCACGGTAAAGCCAGCGGCTGTGAGGTTGAAAGAATGGGTATCACCGGTGATCAACGCAGGCGTCGTTTCCTTGGCGTACAGACCGATACTGGAAATGGACGTTCCCTTGGTCCGGTCGAGAATCTCGATCGAGAATTTCGCCCCGGCAGCGACCTTGGGAGGAGGCGGCTCCTTCGGAATCTGATCCGAAGAACGCAGGACAACCGTAGCGAAGGATTGGGTCTGTGGTTGGTAGGTCAGTTTCTGGACGGCCTGTTTCACGGCCTTGATCTGTTTGACAGATGGCTCGAATGCAACGTGCTTTCGCCGGGCATCGGCAAATGCCTCGTCGATCGGCAATGGGGCTTTCACTGCACGTTCCAGAGTCCAGACTCCATCCTCCCGGCTGATCCGGTAGACCTGCCAACTGGTCACGATTCGATTCGACGCCGACGTGTTCACGACGACCAGCCACACGCCCACCAGGCCTTCCGGCAACGCACCGAACGATTGCGTCACGTTCGACGGCGCCGCCGTGGGAGAAGACCGATGGGCCCCAGGCGATGGACTCGCCATGAGACCCGTGCTCGTAGGAGACGGGGCAGCACAGGCAACCGATCCCCACACGGTGCTCAACAAGATCAACATCAATCTCCGCATGAAGGACCTTATTACCCGCAGAAACGCCACGAGTCACCCTCCACCTCGCCGTCCCGACTCACACGTCTGGACAGATACATCCCGCTTCAGCCACGTCGACAGCGCCGGATCAGGTCTGGATTGGCGAACCAGCAAGGCCGGATCAATCTGGCAGACGCTGTTTTTGCGAGTTCCCGTGCCGGGTCACAGTACGGAGTAAACGCACTGGCCCACGGATCGATTGTTCATTCCGTCAGTGCCGCCGCCGCCGCGGTGAGTCGATACGATCACCGTCGCCGGATGGGGGGCGAACGACGGGCATCCGTTCCGGCCGAGCCGGTGGGGACGATGAGTCAGGCGCTTCCATGCGCATTGGCGGCTGCGCAGGCTGTCGCATGATCGGTTCCCGGCGTGGCAACGGCCGATCGGACGGCTGGTCGATCCGAGGGGCCGGCTCGCGCGTAGCCGGCAGCCGTTCGCCGCGCGGTACTGGAGGCTGCACGGGCATCGCAGGCGCCTGTACGGCCGGCTCCTCGATCGGTGGCATCGCACGCGGCGGAAACTGTGAGGCAGGCCTCTGGACCGCCGGACGATCCATGCGTTGTGGGCGCTCGATGTCTCTTCGCCGGGGCTCGGCCGGCCTCTCGCCACCTATCGGTGGCTGTACGCCGGCAGGTGGTGCGCTGGGCCTGTCCAAAGGAACGCGTCGATCCGGCACAGACTCGATCCCTTCACCACTCGGACGCCGGACAGGACGCGCCCTCTCGTTTTGCCAACTCTTGAGCCGTTGTTCCCGGTCTTCTACCCAGGGCGCAGGCGGTGGCACTTCATGCTCAACCCCTGGCTGCAGATTTCGATCAGGATGGATCTGTGGGGCAGCATCGCTGGATCCTTCCGGGCGATCTGGCCTGCGGCGCTCCGGTCGCTCTCTCACCGCCGGCGCCACATCGATCGATTGGTCCGCCGGAGCCGGGCGCTGTACGGACGGTGCCTGCACCGGCTCTTCTGGAACCGGCCGTTCCTGAGCCGGCCCGGGACGGCGCTGGATCGGCGACCCCTGGCCGCCACCGGTGGAAGGCTGTCCCTCGGCAGGGTCCGGGCGTGTTCGCCGTATGGCACGTTCCCGGATTGCCGGATCCGCTTCAACTAGAGGCCTGGTGAGGACATCGTCCCGGACCGTACGCTGCTGCTGGAGTGGCAACCGGTTCAGCCTCTCCGGACGTTGGGGCAATACGTCCTGAACGGGCTGTACCTGTGTGCCAGGTTCGACGCGTGAGAGCCGATCCCGTTCCACCGGACTCCTCCCGAAACGGTCGCGCGGCATGCCAACGACACCGCGCCGGTCACGCGCATTCTCGTACACATTGATGTTCGTGATGTTGATGTTCGTGTTGTGAACGACCGTGCGGTTGATGATTTTCGGACCACCCCAACCGCCCCACCAGGGATGTCCGGCAAAGCGAGGGCCACCCCACCACGGCACGCACGGCTCGCCCCAGCCGAGGGGAACCCAGCTCACCACCGGAACGCCCACATGGACACCAACACTGAAGCCAGACCCGCCGAAAAATGCGACGAGGGCCGGAGCGTAGGCCGGCCGCACGATCACGGGGCCAGGCGCCCATGCCCAATAGTTTCGCACATACACCCACCGGCCATAATGGAACGGCGCCCAACCCCACGGTTGTGCATCGATCCACGTCCAGCCATAGCTCGGGTCCCAGATCCACTCACCCACGCTGTAGGGACTCCACCCGGCTGCAACCGGGGGAACCCAGACATGCCCATACGTTTTGACCTCGCGCCACTCCCCGTAACGGTCCAATTCCTCTGCACCGTAGATGTCATCGCCAATGAAACGGCGGCTCTGTGCCCGGAGCAGATAGTCGGTTCGTTGGAAATTCCAGTCGTCCCATGCATCGAGGTCAGACAACGACACGAAGTGAAATCGCGGCGACCCTGCCCCATCGATCATCAGCTCCGTTTCCGAACCTACGTCGCGGGTACGCCGGTCGGATGTCGTCACCTGCATACGGCCTCGACGCCGCGACATCGCACGCGTACGATTGTCGTCGACCTCGAACCGGTAATAACCGTCATCACTGATCACGAACGCGGCGCTCGGTGTGCGGAGTTCGATCGTCGCGCGGCCCGTGAGGTCTCGTGCATCGAGGGCCACAAGTCCTTCGGTGACTCGGAATCTCAGGTACCCAGGCTGGTGCTCGTCCAATTGAATGCGGACATGCTGGCCACCACGTAGAAAAGTGGCGCGACCCAACTGGATTTCAAAATGTGAGGCATTTCCGCTTGCCAGAGCGTCGCCCGGGGCCAGCGGAATGTTGATACGCGCCGTCGTCCAATCGTCGTTGCCGGTTCGCCAGAAGGAAACCGAACCGTCGATCATGCTGAGGCGCGGTGGAGTCGTGGTGGGCTCGTCCTGGGCAGATGCAACCAACGGCTGCGCCAGCAGAACGAAAAAACCGACCAGAACGACACAAAGACGTGAACGCCGATTTTCCATGAGAAACGGAACGCCTGGATCTCGAAAAAGTTGCGGCTTGCACGGACGAGCACCACGGCCGGTGAAACCAGCCCTGCAACGGACTGCGATCACCGTCCGCGGTATTTCCCTCAAAGAACTCGCAGGATGATCGACACGGGATCTCCGACAAAACCATCGACATCCCGCAACTGCACGGTGAGGCGAGTGTCTCCGGCCGAAAAGGCCAGAACGCTGTCGATAAACGCACAGAACTGCAGCGTGCTCGTGGGCTCGGCGTACCCATATTCGCCGTTCGGAAACAACACGCAGGCTTCCCCCTCGGTCCGTCCGTTGGGCCGATCCTGTCCGTCCCGAAAACGGCAAGCGAAATCGTTGACTGCATCGATGTTGCGCTGAGTCAGAGAAAAATCCGCCGGGTCCGTTGCGGGAACCCCACCGCCGAGCACCGGTGTGGCACCGGGCACAGCCTGCGTGATGTCGCACACTGCCCCGCTTCCGTTACCGAGATCACGCGAGGTCTGAATCTGAATGTCGGGGTATGTCACCAGATCTTCCTGGTAAGTGGATGGGCTGACGGCCGCTCCGCTTCGGCCCGGTTTGCCTTCCACCACCAGGGTGAACCCAAAACCGCTTCGTCGCGTGTAGATCGGCGTGCCATCATCTGCCTCGTCGACCGGCTCGATGAGAACACCGTCGGCACGCGCGATCCCGAGGAATGTCACCTCTGGACCAAACAACGACGACGGCTTGCGAGTTGGCAGCGGTGTAGCGCTGGGAAGCGGCGTCGGCGGTGGCAGGATACGCACCATGATCTGCGCGGCAGGTCCGACGGATCCCGCATGGTCTCGCAGGCGAGCCGTCAGTATCGTGTCGCCTTCCGGAAAAACGAATGAGTGCGTGACAGTCCCGCAGAATTGCGCCGTGCTCGCAACATTGACGAAACCGAATTCACCGGACGCAAATTGAGTGCAGGCATCCTCGCTTTGATCCACACCCAACGTCTGGCCCTGCCCGTCGCGAAATCGGCAAGCAAAGTCGTTGACTACGGCAATTTTCTCGCGACTCGGGCTGAAATCCGGGGGGTCCAGCGACGGCACACCCCCTGCTGGACGACTGATATCACAAACGGTGGGGCTGCCATCGCCGAGCATCCGGGATGCAACGATTTGCAGATCGGGAAAATCGCGGAGTGTCTCATCGAATGTCGACAGCGCAACAGGCTGCCCGTTTTCGCCCGGCCGCCCTTCGACGATGATCATGAAACCGCTGCCGCCCGTACGCACGAAGTACGGGATTCCCTCGGCGGTTGTCCCCGTCTGTTCGATCACCGTGTTGTCGGCACGGGCAATTCCAAAGTACGACACGAGCGGGCCCATCGTCGGCCTGGGAGACGCAGTGGCTGTCACGGTCGGTACAGGACGAGTCGCAGTCGAAGGCGGTAGGGTGGCACTCGGAACCGGCGTGGCCGTCACCGCAAGCGTCGCCGTCGCGGTTGGCACGGCAGGCAGATTCCCGTCGCTACCTCCACATCCGATTGCCGTCACGGTCAACGCAAGGATCCCGATCCGTCCGGTCCAACAAGTCATCTTCTCCTCCTCCTTCGCCTCCGTGTGCCGTCCATCCGAACGCATGCGGAAGCTATCGCGACCCGGCACAAATCACAACCAGGACTGCTGGCCGTAATGACCCTACATACCCACCCGAACGACGATCTGCGCCGACGGACCGAGATTACCCGAGGTATCCCGCATTCGTACAGTCAGTAGGGTGTCGCCCAGCGGAAATTCCATGAACCGATCGATCGCCGCACAGAACTGAATCGTGCTCTGATTGTTCACAAAACCGAAGGCACCCGTCTCGAAATAGACGCATCCGTCGTTGGGACCACGCCCTTGTGGCTGATCCTGCCCATCACGGAAACGACACGCGAAGTCGTTGACCATGGCGATCGAAGCCGTATCGATGTCTTCAGAGGCAATTCCCGGCACACCGCCACCGCTCGGCAGGCGGTAGTCGCAAACTTCATTGCTCCCATCGCCAAGGTCTCGTGATGAGATGATCTGCAGATCCGGCATCGTGGTGACGAATGCGTCGAAGGACGAAACTCCCACCGCTCGTTTGGAGGATCCTGGCCCTCCTTCCACGACCAACGTGAAACCAGCACCGACAGGACGTGCATAGATCGGGATCCCCCTTGCCGTAGTTCCTACCGGATCGATCAGAACACCGTCGAACCGTGCCACCCCAAAGTACGTCACCAGTGGTCCAATACGGCTGGGCGCACTCGTCGGTGTGACGGAAGCGGTACGCGTACGCGTGGGTGTACGTGAGACAGTACGTGTCGACGTGGGCAGTTGCCGGGTCGGTGTTGGGAGCGACGGCGTCGCTGTCCTGGTTGGTACAACGGCGATCGTGGCAGTCCGCGTCGGCGAGAGCGTGCGCGTCACGGTCGCCAGAACAGCCGTGGCTGTGCGCGTCGGCGTCGGCAGGCCGGGTGTAAACGTTCGCGTCCGGGTTCGTGTCGCACTCATCGCCGATGTCTGCGTTGCCGTTGCCGGAGTCGGGTTGCCGATACGGACGATCAAGCGCGACACAGGACCAGGCGCGCCACTTCCCGGTGGCGCACCGATGAATTCCTCGTCGAGAAGACGCACGGTAAGCATCGTGTCTCCAACAGGAAATCGCAGGGGAGGTCCGATCGAGCCACAAAACTGCACCGTGCTGTCGGCGGCCGCAAACGAGTAGTCATCGTTGACGCGGGTACAGGCGTCGGACGGACTCCTGCCGCGAAATGTGCCCGCACCATCAACGAACCGGCAACCGAAGTCGTTCAGGACATTGATGTTGTCTCGACTCGGCTCGAAACTCTCAGGGTCGACCCTGGGAACACCGCCTGCGTTGGGCCCACTGCTGTCGCACACAATGTCGCTGCCATCACCAAGAGGGTTGGAGGCAATGATCTGCAGATCGGGCAGCGCACTGAGATCCTCGACGAACGTGTCGCGGCCTACATCGATCCCGTTCGCCCCGCGCTTGCCTTCGACAATGATCGAAAAGCCAAAGCCTTGCGTGCGGACATACACCGGAACGCCGTCCGGCGTATAGAAATTGGGTTGGATGAGAATGTCGTCTGCCCGCGCCAATCCGAAGTAGGACACAACGGGACCTGCGGCGATGGGCGGAGTGACCGAGGCAGTCCGTGTGCGGCTCGCCGTGCGCGTGGCGGGCGCTGCGGTGGAGGTGATGGTACGCGTGGCACTCGGTGTGGGGGAACCGCTCACCGTCGGCGGCGCGACCGAGGAGGTTGGCGTCGGCGTGAGGGCAGGCGATGCCGGCGTGACAGTGCGGGACACGGTGTAGGACGGCACCGGCGTTGCACTTCGCCCCGGACTCGGCGTGAAAGTCGGCGTCCTTGCCGGCAGCGGCGAAGATGTCCATGTCCGCGTTACCGTCGGTGGCACCGTAAACGAGGGCGTGAGCGAACGAGTCGGTGTCGGGCTGACAGTGCGTGGTGGCACGGTCCGCGTCGAGGTTCCTGTCGGAGTCGAGGTTGGAGCAAATGGTCCGGAACCGATACGCACCAGGATCTGCCGGAGAGGTCCCAGGTTGCCGGACATCCCACGTAGCCCGACTGTGAACAGAGTCTCGCCGTCCGGCAAGGAGAGCAGGCGAGACACCTGCAGGCAGAACTGCACCTGCGATTGCGTATCGAGGAAAGAACCGGAGCCGAATTCATCGATGGTACAGGAGAACCGCGACGACGTCGCTACTGCCAGATTGCACGCCAGATCATTCAAGGTATTGCTGATCGACTGGGAATACCGGAAATCGGGCGGATGGATGGCCGGCACACCTCCATCACACACGGCAGGACTGCCATCGCCCAGAGGCGAACTGCTTTCGATCCACACGTCGGGACGTCGCCCCGGATTGGCAGGGTCGCTGTTCGAAATGATTTGCCCGACCGCACTGCCATCACGCCCCGGTTTGCCTTCGACAACGATCTTGAAACCCTGACCCACCGGCCGGCCAAATACCGCGGCATTATTGATCGTTGCCGCCGGGTTGAATGCAGCACCATCGGAAGACGCCAGGCCGAGGTACGTGATGACCGGCCCAACCGCCGGCGGTGCGGTCACATAGCGAAGCACAGAGACGATATCGGCCGCGGTCACGGCGCCGTCCCGGTTTGAATCCGCCGTCAGACACGCTGGGCTATCGGTAAACGGATTGGAAGCGGCGAGGTCGACGTCGTCGGCAGCCCATTCTCCGTTGCAGGTCGTATCGCCGGGAAGCATGGCTGACGCGGCCGAAAGCCGTAGGAACAGCGCCGCCACGATCGCCACCAGCCACGGTTGGCGCCGCAGCCGTTTGCCGTTGAATCCATCCATGTCCGCGAATTGCGGCGCACCCTATCGAACGGGTCAGGAAGGCACAATCCGCATAATGACGAGTCCCTCACTCTATGGACTATCCGCTCTCACTCAATGCTTTCCGGCCCCATCCTCCCGGAGGAAACGCCTCCGCCGCAGGGCATTTCGGATCTGTCGCCGGATGATGTGTACGATCGTACGCCGATCGTAACTCGGCCATTCGAGCAGGGCCTCCATGATCGTGATGGTCTTACGCCCGGCCCCCCGCCAGTCGCTGATCTGACCGGGCTTGTAGATCTTCGGGCCACGGAAGAGCGCGCTGCGGTCCATCACATCGTTTTCGGCGAGATACTCGACTTGTAGAGGAACTCCCAGGCGATCCCTCAGATGCCGCTCCGGTGCTGAACCGCGAACACGTTGCGGGTTGCTGACCTCGGTGAGCAGCCGCAATCCGTGGTGCAGAACCACAAAGAAAAAAGTCCGAGTGCCGAGCGCATCAGCAAATTCATAGCCCGCGTCGAGGAGATCGTACGGCGTCAGCCGCACGCCGTCATACTCGACGATGTCGTCATATCGTCCCAGACATTGCGCGGTAGCGCCAGATCGCCCGCACGGACACGGCTCTGGCGAGATGCGCACGTAATCACCGCTGAAGTATCGAACCACCGGCTGGACTTCGTGCACGAGGCTCGTCACCGTCATGATGCCCGGTTGCCCAGCAGGCACAGGTTCGTGCGATTGCGGATCGAGCACTTCCACCTCGATCAGGTCCTCGCACAGATGCAGACGCCCCGCCGTGCAACCGACCCCCATCAGCAGGGTTTCATTCGAACCGTAGATCTCAACGATACGCGCATCCCAATCCTTCTCGATGACACGCCGCATTGCCGGCGTGAGGGTAGCGCCGCCGGCAAAAATCGTTTTCAAGGAGCCGAGGTCACGGCGAATGTCGTATCCTTCGATCTTTGCCAATTCGTAGAGCAGGATCGGCTCCAGCGGCAGACTGCTGAGAGCGGTGACCTTGAGCCGTTTGATGAAGTCGAGTGCTCTTTGAAATGGCACGTCCCACGTCATATTCCCTGCCGCGATATGGCAGGCGCCGGCTTTGCGCATCGCCTCTTCAAAGACGAACGACACGGGTGCAAAAAGTGGGAAGCGGTTGAGCAGGATCGTCGGCTCGGACATCTCCGGCACCATCTCATGGACAATGGCACCCATGCGCTGCACCTCTCCAAGGCCGCACCAGGTGGAAATCGGTTCACCCGTCGTGCCGCTCGTCTCATGATAGTGCCAGGCCTTTTCCGGCGGAACGATCAGCATGCCATACGGCGTCGCATCACGCAGATGGCTCTTGAACGTGAGTGGCAACCGTTGCAGGTCGGCGCGGCCGTTGACGTACGCGCCTGCAAGGTGCCGCTTGTAAAAGAGGCTCGTACGTGCCCGGGCGACTGCCTCTGCGATGATTCGATCGCGCTGTGTGGCGGCTCTTCCCCCGCCCGGCGTTGCTCCACCATCCATGGCGCCCTGTTTACCGGGCATACACAGGTAATGCCAAGAGCAGAGCGTACCCGGCGATTCTTTCTCTCGCTGTGGTTGCCTCCAAGGCAGGGCGTGATACGCGGTAGCCATGAGCGGCAAGTTCCAGCCCGACTGGCGAGAAGACGTTCCCGATCCACAGTCCTACCGATCGATCTTCAAGTACGATCCGGCGAAATTCAAACATCCGAGTTCAGCGTGGTACGAGATGTTCAAGCAGGAGTTCGGCCTCACCGATGCTGACTTTCGCATCCGCAAGCCAGGCGGTGATGCAACGGTCATGCTCGAACACAAAAGCGCACTGGACGATACGCACGTACAGGCATTGGCCAATATCGTCGGCCGAGAGAACGTATCCTCCGGCGATTACGACCGGGTGAAGTTCGGCCATGGGAAGTCCATCGATGAGAACCTCGCCCTGCGGCAGGGGATTACGAAAGATGTGCCGGACCTCGTCGTACATCCGCGCGACAAGGGAGAGGTCGCGAAGATCGTCGCCTACTGCAACGAGCACAAGATCGCCATCGTCACCTACGGTGCCGGTTCAGGCGTCGTGCTCGGCAACTCTGCGCCGCACGGCGGCATTGCCGTCGTGTTGAAGACGCACATGAACAAACTCCTTTCCGTCAGCGAGAAGAATCAGACCGCCGTGGTGCAGCCGGGCATGATGGGTCCCGACTACGAGGCGGCACTCAACGAGGCCCCGAAACGCTTTGGTACATCGCGAGCCTACACGTGCGGGCATTTCCCCCAATCTTTCGAGCTGGCTTCCGTTGGCGGGTGGGTCCAGGCCTCCGGGTCCGGCCAGGCCTCAACATATTATGGAGACGCCTGTGCCCTGCTGGTCAGCGCCGAATACGTGACGCCGGTAGGGACGATCCGGACACTCGACATCCCCGGCACTGCTACCGGCCCGCGTGTCAACGACATCCTCAAGGGGAGCGAAGGCGCATTCGGGATCATGGTGGAGGCGACCATGAAGATCTTCCGGCACATGCCCGGAAACCGGCAGCGTTTCGCCATGCTCTTCCCGTCGTGGGATGCCGCCGTCGATGCCAGCCGTGAGATCATGCAGGGTGAATTTGGCCTGCCTGCCGTCTTCCGCATCTCGGATCCAGAGGAAACGGAGATCGGCCTGAAGCTGAAAGGCTTCCACGACAGCGTGTTCGATCGCTTCATGCGTCTGCGTGGATTCAAGCCGATGGAGCGCTGCCTCTGCATCGGTACCGCCGAGGGCGAACGCCGATTTGCCGAACATGTGCGGGAAATGTCCCTGGCCATCGGCCGTAAACACGGCGCTATGTCACTGACCGGATACGCGACGAAACAATGGGAGCACGGACGCTATTCCGACGTGCACATGCGGGAAGACCTTCTCGACTACGGCATCCTCATCGATACGTTGGAAACGGGCGTCACATGGGAAAGTCTGCAGCGCGTCTACCAGGGCGTGCGCACATTCGTGAAACAGCGCCCGCGAACCCTCTGCATGACGCACTGCTCACACTTTTACCCACAAGGAACGAATCTCTATTTCATTTTCCTCCTGCGACCGGAGAACGAAGAGGAGTTCTTCCGCTTTCGTTCGGCGATCATCGACAAGATCGTCGAGTTGGGCGGCTCGATCAGCCACCACCACGGCATCGGTCGTCTTTTCGCGCCCTGGATGCAACGCCACCTCGGAGTCGGGCAGATGGGTATCCTGCGTGCCCTCAAAAGACATTTCGACCCGAACGGCATTTTGAATCCAGGCGGTACCCTCGCGCTCGATTAGGAGCAGAACGATCGGATCGGTTGAGATGGATCGTGTCTCTCCTTCCACGGGTGAGTTGATCCTCACCATCGATGCGGGCACCCAGTCGATCCGCGCGGCACTCGTGGATCTGGCCGGCGAAATCGTGCGGCTCGTCAAGACGCCGATCGAACCCTACTTTTCGGCCCAGCCCGGGTGGGCCGAACAACACCCCGAGTACTACTGGCAAATCCTTTGTGAAACCTGCGGGAAGCTGTTGCAGGGAGACGGCCACGTGGCTCAGCGCATCGTTGCGGTGACGATCACGACCCAGCGCGGCACCTACATCAACGTCGATCGTGACGGCAACGCGTTACGGCCAGCCATCGTCTGGCTGGATATACGCAAGGCAAACGCTCAGGGGATCATTCCTGGCCTCGCCGTACCATTTCTCAAGCTGGCGGGGATCTACGAACTCGTGAAATTTGCGACGGAGTACTGCCGGCAGAATTGGATCCGGCAGAATCAGCCGGAAATCTGGGAGAAAACACACAAATTCCTCTGCCTCTCCGGATATCTGAGCCATCGTCTGACCGGCGAGTTCCGCGACTCCACGGGCAACATCATCGGTACCATGCCCTATGATACGAAGCATTTCCGCTGGGCGACACGCGGCGATGCCAAAAGACGCTTTTTCTATGTGGAACGAGCAAAGCTACCCGAACTGGTAAATCCCGGGGAGCCGCTCGGCCACGTCACATCGCATGCAGCGGCGGCTACCGGCATCCCGGCCGGTCTCCCGGTCATTGCGGCCTCGAATGACAAAGGATGCGAGATTCTCGGTGCGGGTTGTCTTACCCCCCACACTGCCTGCATCAGCTTTGGCACGATCGCAACCATCAATACCCAGAACGACAAGTACGTGGAACTACAGCGGATGATGCCGCCCTACCCGTCGGCAATCCCGGGACAGTGGTACTCCGAGATCGGTGTGACACGCGGCCTTTGGATGGTGTCCTGGTTCAAACAGGAGTTTGGGCTCCAGGAAAGGTTACTGGCGAAAGGCAACGGCACCGAACCCGAAGTTCTGTTCGATGAATTGATCCGCAGCGTCCCTCCGGGATCGATGGGGCTGGTGCTGCAACCGTACTGGACACCGGGCCCGGAACTGGCACCCTGCGCCAAGGGCTCGATCATCGGATTCGGTGACATCCACACACGCTCCCACCTGTACAGAGCCATCATCGAAGGTCTCGCCTATGCATTGAAGGAAGGCGCACAGCTCACGGAGAAGAAAAACGGTGTACGGATCACCGGAATACGGGCATCCGGCGGCGGATCCCAGAGCAGCGAGATCATGCAGGTGACTGCCGATGTTTTCGACATGCCGGTGCAACGCCCGCATACGCATGAGACCTCGGTGGTCGGCGCTGCCATCGATGCCGCCGTCGGTCTCAAGTACTTTGCCGGCTTTCGGGAAGCCGTGGCAGCGATGACCCGCATCCGAGATGTTTTCGAGCCGATTCCGGCGCACGTCGATCTCTATCGCAACCTCTACGAGCGCGTGTACCTGAAGATGTACAAGCAGCTCCTGCCCCTCTTCGAAGAGATCCAGAAGATCACCGGCTATCCCGAGTAGGAACGGCAGCTCACGATCGGACACGGTAAAGCAGCCTCAGAGCACACCTCTACTTGAAGCCCCCAGCCAATGGCGCGCTCACATCCTTCGATCACGGCGTAGGTGGCACGACTCGCCGTGAAGCAAAGGAGCGTGCCTTCGCTTCAGTGTCCCGGGGCACTACGCATTGCAAGTTGCCCTTTGCGCGAGAAATCGATCGATTCCGCAAGAATGCGGCCTGCTTCCTCCGGCGCGTGGAATCCGGTGGAGTTCTCGGCCTCCACGAAATCCAGATAGAATTGAGCCTTACGCTGGAACTGCCGTGCCGTGTCGACTTGCGCGTCGCCCACACCGAACGGGTTTGTCTTGATATCCTCGATCAGAGCCAACAAGGCGTCCATCGCCAGGTTCCGCATGCCAAAGGTCCGTGCCTGGAGCGTCTCGGCGCGATCTTTCAACTCGGCCTCACTCCACTTGTGGCAGGTCTGGCAGGCGTTGTTGATGTTGAGCAACGGACTGCGTACGTGATGGTCTGAAATCTTCATGGCGCCGACCCGGCGATACGGCATATGGCAGTCGGCACAGGCAACTCCCGAACGCGCATGGATGCCTTGATTCCACATCTCAAATTCTGGGTGCTGCGCTTTCAGGACCGGAGCGCCCGAGTCGGCATGCGTCCAGTCTTTGAAGCCCTCCGCATCGTAATATGCGAGGATCTGCTCGACTTTAATCCCATTGGCCCAGGGGTAGACGAGCCGTTTTTCCGGGCCCTTGAAGTAATATTCGACATGACACTGTCCGCAAACGTAGGTGCGCATCTCCTGGCGTGTCGCCATCGTGTTCGGATCGTAGTTCGGGATCCCCTGGGAGGCCTTGAAGGCACGGATACCTTCCAGAAAACCGGGCCGTGTCACCCGAAGCTGCATCGTCTTCGGGTCATGACAATCGATGCACGCGACTGGATGGGTGACCAGTTTACGCGCCTCACTGAAGGGCATCTGGTTGAACATCTCGAAACCCTTGATCGGGTCGCCATTCCCGGCCTTCTTGTACGGGACGTAGATGGACGCATGGCAATGCAGGCAGGTACCGGGTTGTGTCACCACGGTCTGCCGTTCGGTGAATGTCTGATCGTCCAGCATGTAGGCATGGCCGCGCTCTTCACGGAAGTCTTTGGAAAACGCATAGCCAGCCCACATGGTCTTCAGCCGTGGATCGTCCTCCAGGCGCGACTGCGCCACCACAGAACGCGGATCGGCTTCCGTGGGAGAGCGTGGCAGAGCCTCACTGCCTCCAAAACGGGTACGGACCTGGTCGACCGTGCGCAGATATCCGTCGTACTGCTGCGGAAAATCTTTGCCCCAGACGGCAGGATCGACCTCATCGTCGGTGAGTTCGACGACACGGTAGAATGGGTTTCGCGCCTCCTGCTTCCGCTGGAAAATGTTGACGAGCAGGGCGACGACCGCGGCGCTGGTCAACGCAACGATGGCCAGCACCAGGATAAAGCGCGTCATCGAAATCCGTACAGCACTAGAATCGGTCATGGGTCCTCCTCGTCAGTGCAGATGTCCCACCGAGCGGTGGCATGAAATACAGGACAGCTCCATGCCAGGGGCGTGGTTGGCGTCGATCGCTTCGACGATCGACGCATGGCATTCACGGCAGGTCTCTTCGGTAATCGCACGATCGGTCTCACTGATACGGATCGGCTCGGCAAACCAGCCGGTGGTAAACGCAAATGAATGGCGAAATCCGTTGGTGGCCTTGGTCAGGTACTTGCGAAACAACGTGTGTGGCGTGTGACAGTCATTACAAACAGCCACACTACGATGGCTCGACTTCACCCAACCGTCGAACTGTTCGGTCATGACATGGCAGTTCGCACATGCTCGCGGGTCGTTCGTCATGTAAGAGGTGCCGTGCGCATACACGAACGTGTAAAGCCCGATTCCAACGGGCGCTCCGGCCAGGAGAGCGAGAAGGTAGGTGGCCGTCACCCAGCCACGTGCTGAATGCGCGTCCATAAGCACCGCCTATCACGGAGCCATCACTATGGCCATATAAGCTACGCAAATTGCTCTCCAGGATATCGTCCTAAAAAACGCGGAATTTCGTCCTGCCAACTCGGTTCGAACGCCTCACCCGGCCTCAAAGCCAGCCGACCAGAGCAGCGTTCGGCCAGAACCTGAGGCAAGTGGGGTCCCAACACCGGCTTGCTCCCGACCGCGAAGGACCTCAGCGCTTCACTTCCAACCTCTCGGGTTGGCGAAAAAGTCTGTCTCCCACGCGTCCACTAACTGTTGGAGATGCTGTATTTCGGGGCCGTGCCCCTCGGCGAGATTGTAGGATTCGTTTCCGTCGCGAGTGACATCGAACAGAAGCGGGTCGTGGATCACGAAATACACGGCACGACCGGTTTTCGGGTCAATTTTAAAGTGTCTGCGCGCCCCCCGGCCGGTCAGTGTGTTGGGTTTGTCGAGCGGAAACGGCCATGTGTAGAGGTTCACCCAGCGATAGTATTTCCAGGGTCCGGAGCGCACACCGTCGATGACATTTGCATTGAAAAAAAATAGCGCGTCGTGAGGACTCGTCGTTTCCTCCCCGGTGAGCAGTCCCCAGATGTCCCGGCCGTCGATGATCCGATCACGGGGCAGGTCCAGCCCGACCAGCCGCAAGATGGTCGGAAAGAGGTCGATGTTCATGGCGGCTGCATCGACGGTCCTTCCTGCTGGGATCTTCCCGGGCCAATGAGCGATCAGGGGTACGCGTTGTCCCCCTTCCATGGGCTGTCCCTTGCGGCCGCGCAGAAGTCCGGGGTTGCCAAGATGCCAGGGGCCATTGTCGCTCATAAAGAACAGCAGTGTTTTCTCCAACAAGCCCCGTTCGGCGAGTGCGCGCACGACCTCACCGACACTCCAGTCCATTTCCTCGACCGTATCTCCGTACGGGCCGCCCGCCGATTTCCCGGCGAATCGACCGGACGGAAACAGAGGCGTGTGCACGTTCTTGTGTGCGAAGTAGAGGAAAAAGGGGTGGTCCCGGTTCGAGTCGATGAAACCGACGGCCTCCTTCGTCAGCTCTGCGGTGAGGTCCTCCTGATTGAGACCCAGGTCCGGCGTAACAACTGTATTATTTTTCCAGTATGTATAGGGAAAGTTGTCGTTCGAATGGGGGACGCCAGCGAAGAAATCAAAGCCGTGGCGCTGCGGATGGTACTGTGGCCGCGAATTGAAATCTCCCAGATGCCACTTGCCGATCATACCGGTGCTGTAGCCGGCCAGCTTGAGTGCTTCGGCCAAAGTGATCTCCGAATCGGGTAGACCGGGGACCGCCGATTGCGCACCTTCGACCATGTCAGCCGCCCCGATGGCACTGGTGAAACGAGACAGAGAACGGCCGACTTTCAGGAAAAGGCTGTCTGTATCGGGCTGTATCGGGAAGTTGATTCCCGTGCGCAACGGGTAGCGGCCCGTCAGGAGCCCGGCGCGCGAGGGCGAACAGGTTGAATGGCTGGCGTAGAAATCGGTGAACCGCACACCATTTTGTGCCAACCGGTCCAGGTTCGGTGTATGGATCACGGTATTTCCGTACACGCCGAGATCGCCGTACCCGAGATCGTCGGCAAGAATCACCACGATATTCGGCAACGGTGACATACCCCGGGCATTCCGTACGAGGACATCAGCGGCAGCCTGGCGATCCTTATCCGGATCCACGTAGACGGACAGATCGAGTTGTGCGACTCCGGGACGGACACGTGGCCGATGCGCTGGCCATAGGACATAAACAACTACCAGAATAATGACGAGGAGAACGAGTCGGCGCACACGAATCACCTCCACGAACATGCATACTACAAAAACGGAGGTTGAAGCGATCATGGATGACGGTAGTCAGCAAAACACGATCGTCATCTGCTCCATTGCCATGCGGGCGGACACACACTACGCCCCACCATCGAGAATGTGTTGATTACAGCGAGGACAAGCCAATGAAGACACTGGAAAAGAAAGTTGTTGCGGTCACCGGAGCTGCCTCGGGTATTGGACGCGCACTTGCCGTGGAAATGGCGTGCCGCGGAGCTCATGTGGCCCTGTCCGACATCGACGAGAGAGGGTTGCGCGAAACGATGAAGCTGTTGCCTTTGGGAACAAAGGCAACGAAGCGCAAGGTCGATGTAAGAGACCGCTATGCGGTTGAAAAATGGGCGTCCACAGTCGAACGGCTACACGGTGGCGTGGATGTGATCATCAACAACGCCGCCATCGCTGTTCGCGCGAGCATCGAGGATATCAGTTATGAGGATTTCCGTTTCGTGATCGACGTCAACCTGTGGGGTGTCATCTACGGTACAAAGGCATTTCTGCCTCTTCTGCGGAAACGGCAGGAGGGCCATATCGTCAACATCTCGAGTATCAACGGCATGATTCCGTTCGCATTGAACGGGCCCTACAATGTCTCGAAATACGCCGTCCTGGGCTTGAACGAAACGCTCATGCAGGAATTGCGCGGCGAACCGGTCCATATCACGAGCGTGCACCCGGGCGGTGTCAAAACCAACATCGTCCGCCACTCGAAATACTTCAGAAAAGAGGACATCGAGGCCTTCGGCCGTATCGCCATGACGACGCCCGAACAGGCAGCACGGGCCATCATCGACGGCATCCTGCACGACGAAGAACGCGTCTACGTCGGCTGGGACGCAAAGATGATGGCTCTCGCAAAACGATTGCTTCCGGCCGAGACCGTACGATTGTTCGGCGCCATCACTTCGATGTGGACGCGATAGCGCGAAACGTCACCATTCAAGGGTTCAGCAAGACCTCTTCTACCTCGAACTGACGATCAGTGCAGGCCTGAGTCCCGAGGCATATCGTCGGGCCTGGGCAAACGATGATCCCGACGTCGTGGCCGTGGCTCGGATTCCGGCATGACAAAATCAGGAAATTCCTCCATCCAGGAGAGGCGTTCCTCCTCTTCGGCGTAGTACCGGAAGTAGTCATGAAGATCTTCGTGACTGCCGGTTCCGACCAGATCGATGTGCCAGACTCCGCCGGGGAGAAGCTTTACCGGCTGGCGTAGCAGGTCCTTCCACAAGCGGGTGTAGAGTTCGCGATCATCCAGGTGATCCGTATAAAGAAGGTAGAGGCCGAGAGATGCCATACCCCGGATCACGTCCCAGAGGGTCCCTGCCAATCGCGCCTCCTCGATCATATCCGGAGGTAAGAGTTCGACTCCCTTCCGGGTGAGTAGATCGAATGGAATCGAATCGGCAGTCGATTCGAACGCACGCACGTGCCGCCAGAACTGATCGACGATCTGTGGCGGGCAGTCCGGCGAAACCCACGATTCCATCATGCCCTCCGGCGGTAAGGCGATCGCCTCCGCAACACGATCCCGTCTGAAATGACGGTGTTTCCGCTCTCTCCTGGATCGTTTGCCCATATCGACTTCCTCCTGGGCGAAGACCCACAGCAGAATCGTTGCCGTCCGGTATCCCTTTCTAAAAGGAAGATGTCTTGCGACCGCGGTGTCGTCAGAGTGAGTACATCCGCGTGCAAGCGGGACTCCTGCCGATCGGTCTGCCGGCGGGAAGGACTCTGTCCAAAGATCCGATCAGAAGTCTCTTCCCCGCCGGCTTATCCGCTCCATCATGCTCAGCAGCCGAACAGAGCCGCATTCACAGCCGCGATGATTTCATCGATGGTCACCTCTCCATCCCCGTTTGCGTCGAATGGGGGACAGATCGACATCGTGGCCGTCCCGAGCGCGATATTCACTCCCTTCAACAGTTCGTCGATCGTAACCTCCCCGTCGCCGTTACAGTCCCCGATGCAACTGACGGCCAGCGAGTCGATCCGGAACGTACTCTCCACACCAGAGGCCAGCGCATTACCACTGGCATCTGTGATCCCCGGACCAACGGCAATCACGTAACTCGTTCGCCGCCACGGCTCTCGCGGAACGATCACCGCCTCGTTCATCACACCATCCCAGCCGACTGTGGTAGCCACCGGCGATCCGGCGCTGTCCAACAGAGCAATGTTGGCCGGAACGACCGTTGCCGGATCGAGCGCCTCCGAAAAGCCAACCCGTACCAATGGCGCGTACCGGGGTCCCAACTCGTCCGACAGGGGAGGTTTTGCCGGAACTCCCACGAGAACGGCGTTGTCCTCCGGTGAGGTCCAACGGACTTCGGGTGGAACCCTGTCCGTTGCGGCTGGCTTTACCAAGATGGTCACGTCAGCCGGTCGACTTTCCGTTGCACCGTCACTCACCGAAAACGCAAAACGGTCCATCCCCGTGAAATTCCCATCCGGCATATACGTCAGAGACGGCGCACTCCCGGTCAGGTTCCCGTTCAACGGACCTTCCTTGATCGCGTAACTCAGCGGGTTGTCATCCACTCCGGCTCCACTCAATGTGATCGCAACGGGTTGTCCATAATTTGTCTCCACGGATTGTGGGACGGCGACCAGCGACTGCACCGTGTTGACCACCGTATTGGTGGGAGTCTCTTCCGGAACACTGGGGAAGTACACGATCGCCTGGTTGGTGATCACCGTACCGTCCGGCAAACCGGAACGCAGGCTGACACTGAAGCTGACTTCCCCTTTGGAACCGGGTTCGCCCTTCGGAGCCAGTTCACCGACTGTCCAGAGGATCATCCGGACGCTGGCAATGTACTGTGCCGTATCTCCATGCAACACCAGCGTGGAATCGTCGAACTCCTCGGCCAGTTCATCGGTGACAAACACCCCGTAGGCGCGTCCCTCACCCTCATTCTCGTAGGTGATCGTATACGTTACGGGCTGGCCGGGCAGCAGATCACCATGGAGTCCTACCTTGGCATTCGGATCACGCGCGACACGGATATTCGTACGGGCGATTCGGCAAGCCGCTGAAGATGCACCGCCCGATCCGTCCATCGAATCACACGTCTGCTCCGGCATGACACGAGCCAACAGATCGGAGGAAACCTCACCACCGCCACCGCCGGAGCCACAGCGAACACAGCCTTGCCCTTCGACACATTTGCAAAAGTCGGCAGAGCAGCCACTGTTGACGACATAGGACTCGTCCGGTTTCAACACCCCGTCCCGGCAAGGAATCCGGCGGTAACTGCACTGCTCGAAGATTTTCTGCCACACTCCGCGGGTGACACTACTGTCACAGGACAACAGATCCGTCTTGCAGGGGTAGACGACTCCCTGCTGGCCGGCACACTGCGCAGCACATTTGGTGATGTCGATCGTCTGGCCGAGAACGGGCATTCCGTCCACATGGAACAACGGCTTGATGGCGTTCTCACACTTCGCGCAGGCTTCGACATTCTTACCGCGGCTGACGCCACAGACGAAACAATGATTGAGGTTGAAAAGGGCACCGACGAGCTTGACCTTTTTCTTGATGATCCACATCGGCACCTTGCCAGCGACACAGTTGAAGAAGCAGCGGGTAAATGACAGGACTTGCCCCCCCGAACCTCCCTGTCTCATGACGACGGGCTCGTCCCACGCTCCCCAACTCGAGAATTGGTCGGTCGACTGATCCCACCGCCAGCCCCCTTGCGTGTCATGGGTGCGAAATCCGTCTCGATCATAGGTGATCGCCAGCACCGTATTGTCCATGTGATGCAGCAGACGCGCAGCCCCGGCACTGGGATGAATGAGAAGGATCTCACTGATGGTCTCACCCTTGCTGGTCGTCGTGTGCGAACCTCGGGGGGCCAGATAGCCCTCGTTGAGGGCCTCCTGGTACAGCGTTCGCAATTCATTGCTGGATTGAATCTCGGCATTCAACTCGGCTTCCGACAGCAGCCTCTCAGAAACAATGAGTCGTGGCTGATACGCGAGGTAGTCGGCAATTTCGACATCCCCCGGGTCGTTGCTGCCGGCAACCTGTACGAGGACGTTATCGACACTGCCATTGTCGAGACCCCACGCATACCGCACCCGGAGCGATTGAGTGCCTTCTGCACCGCTGTCCACGTGACCAAGCCGCCAGAAAACCTGATTCCGTTCTGGCCATTCGACTGCGCCGCCAGTCCCGTCGACGTAGTCTGCCATCCAAGGCAGGTGAACGAGGACAACCGCATCTTCCAGAGGAGAGGCAATGTAGTAGTGGAGGGCATACTCGGCCGTATCACCGGGGCTGACACGGGTCGGCCCCAGGAGCTGCACCTGTGTGACTTCCGTTCCCGATTCGTCGATCGCCCAGGGTAGGAAACGTACGCGATCCGATACGGCCGACCCTTCACCGGTAGGATTCAGAGTCGGATGTTGAGGACCACTGGCAGCACCCCACCAGTTGTGCCGCGCATCGACCCAGAGCTGCTTGCCGGCATTGCGAACCGCCATCGTGCCGGGGCTGCTTGGGAACCGGCTGTTGCGGATCGTCAGGCTGGACTCCGAGCTGTAGATTCCGTCCCAGCGGTAGGTATCAAACGTGGAGTTTCTGACATCGACCGTGGCTCCGATGGTCTGAAACGGCGCGTAAATGTCATAGCCACTGCACGCAACACCGCCGTATTCGAAGAACACGTGATCCACCACGCCAACGGAGCCCGCCCGGAATCGGACATAACCCCAGTCGGAAGGCGTTGGAGAAGTGTCATTGCCATCGCCGTTCGTGTCGCCGCCGCGGGAGTCATCCTTCAAACTGGTAAACACAATCGGATGATCAACAGTGCCCTTTGCCACCATACTGCCATCGACGAAGAGTTTCCCTCCGCAACCGACCGGTTTGAAGACAGTACCTGGAGTCAGGGTGAGTCCCGCGCCGGCGGGGACGGTAACCGATGATTCCAGGATCAACGGCATGGAGTCAGCCACATCGAGAACAAGATCACCATGTAAAGTGCCTTCCAGCACCAGGCCATTCCAACCGGTTCCGCGCGCCGAATTCCCGTGCATCACAATCTGTTCAGGGTGTCCGTCAAGCTTGATGCGGGCAGCTCGACCGCGAGCATTCTCCGTGATGAACTCGCTATCCGAGAGTTCCATGGGTGAGTCCGGAGAGAGCCCATCAAAATTGAGACTGTAAACGCCGGAGTCACCACCAGGAATGATAAACTGGCAACGCGTCACAACAGCACTTGCCTTCTCACCGTACAGCGCATCCCCCCAACTCGCCTCCAACCTCGTCCGATCCAGGCTGACCTGTGCACCTTCGTACAGTTTGACCATTGCCCAGGCCGTGTAGCCGTGGTTCCCCACACCGCCGAAGCGCAGGATCGCAGACTCGATGGTGCCGCGACTGCCTGGATTGAAGAGGATCCATCCCCAGTCTCCTGGTGCAGGTTGAGTGGCGCTGCCGTCACCATTGGTGTCGCCCCCGTAAGTATCGTCACGCAGACTCGTGACGACCACGGGTGCCGTCTCGCTCCCCAGGAGATCGAGTGCGCCGTTTACGATCACTTTGTCATGCCGCCCGGTAACCTTCACGATCGTACCGGCTGGGATGGTCAAGGAAGCATTGGCGGGAACGGTGATCGATGATTCCACGATCAACGGTATGGAGTCAGCCACATCGAGAACAAGGTCACCATGTAAAGTGCCTTCCAGCACCAGGCCGTTCCACGCGATTCCCCGTGCCGAATTCCTTTGCAACACAATCCTTTCGGGATGTCCGTCAAGCTTGATACGGGCGGCGCGGCCGCGGCCGTTTTCTCCAATGAACTCGCTATCGGAAAGTTCCATCGGCCGATTCGGAGAAAGTCCATGGAAATTGAGACCGTACCCCGAATAGGGGTTCGCGAAGATAAACCGGCAACGTCTGACCACCGCGCTTGTATTCTCACCGTACAGGGCATCTCCCCAGCTTGCATCCAATGTCGTCCGATCCAGGGAGACCTGTGCGCTTTCATACACTTTGACCATCGCCCAGGCCGTGTAGCCATGGCTGCCCACACCGCCGAAACGCAGGATCGCGGACTCGATGGTACCGCGACTGCCTGGATTGAAGAGGATCCATCCCCAGTCTCCTGGTGAGGGTTGGGTGGTGGCGCCGTCACCGTTGGTGTCACCCCCCCAGGTATCGTCACGCAAACTCGTGACGACCACCGGTGCCATCTCGGTCCCTGCGAGATACAGTGCACCGTTCACGATCACTTTATCGTGCGACCCGGCTACCTTCACGATCGTGCCCGCCTGGATGGTCAATGACGTACCGGCGGGAATCGTCACATTGCACTGGTTGATCACATAGAGGTTGTTCGGCGTCCAGACGGCGTTTCCACTGACTGTGCCGCAACCATTCACCACGGTGATCGCCCCACCACGGCTCGGTGTTATGGCGGAGGTAATGCCCAGAAGGACGAACACAACCATCAGGCAGCGTCGCAGACTCCAACTTCCGCCTCGCACCTGGTTTCCCGAAAGACCGGCCATTTCAGCCCCCTCTCTGTCTCAAGACCCGCTGGCGGGTTGCAACCGATGCTCGAAACAATTGTGCCCGATGCCAGTCTCCTGGCAACCCCCCAGAGAACGAGGCATCCCGGCACAACCTTTACTGCAAGACGGCGGCACGATTCATTGGGACAGCAGGTGCACTGCAGACGATACGACCCATCCTGATGGGTTTGCATTCTGCCAGCCGTGCGCTGGCGCACTGGACACGCACGTAGCAACACGGCAGATCCGGCGATATGGTGCGGCGGTTTGGAGGAGATCTTCGCATGAGCGCCGGGCGCAACGATCGAGCTGCGACGCACACACTGCAGCAGATGGATTGGATCGATCGGTTCTTTGGCAACTTTCTGATGGAACTCAGAGAGGCCGATGCCACTCCGGAACAGGTCTGCAAGGTGGCCTGGAAACCCGTTCCACCAAAAGATCTGGTGATCACCGGACCCGACCGCGATCTTTCTTTCCACAAAGTCGAGATCGTGCCAGACGAGGCTGAGCGCTATCTTACACGTCTGCCACCCGCCAACTTCGATGTAGAGGCACTCCTGGAGCACCAGAAGCTGATCTTCGTCCTGTTGCCGGGCTTCACACATCACACCCTCAGATTCCCGGCTTTCTACGAACTGGTGGAACCAAGGCGATCGCCGCTGGAGGTTGTCAAACTCGCTCCCTCGGCAGATGGCCGGTCAATAGTCGAAACGTTTACCCACCGTGGCCCCGGTACGAAGCTCGTGTATGCTGGATATCCCCGGTCAAATGCATCTTCCGACCGGATCCTGCGACCCCTCTTTCGCCTTCTGCATGAATCGCCCAGCTTGCGGCAGTGGGTTGACGGCGAAGGGTATCGTATCGTCTTCGTTGGGTACTCCTACGGCGCACCTCTGGCGCTGGAACTCCTCGCCGCAATGAACGCCGGCGTCTTCGACGATCGTTTCCTGCTGCCCGCCACACAGGCTCTACTGGCAATCAATGGAGACATTCACGGCTCGTATCTGGCAGATTTCGTGACGCACCCCGAGACATCCTTCAACGTCCAGAGAGCGGTCGGCCTGATGCGACAGTTCAATTTCCTCGGACTCCCACTCGGAATCCGCACCGAGCAGGAGCGAAACGACATGCTCGGTGGTGTGCGCGCACTCGGCCACACAGTGCGAAAAGCTCGTCTCCGCAAAATATTGAGACAGATGCCACGGCATCTGAAGTATGTAACGATTTCAGCCTTCCTGCCGGCGGGCGATTACGACACAAATCCGATCCGCAATTTCGATGACGTGACCATGTATCTGCAATCCCTCACCGCGCGGGATGTGTCGATCTACAACGACGGCCAGATGGTCCTGGAAGACACCTTTCTCCCCGCATTTCCCGGCGTGCCGCGAGAAAATTTCTTCCATCTGGGAGCCGTCCGTTCTCACCACTGGGGAGTGAGTTGGCGGACGTTCAATTCGGGAAACAATCATTTCCCGCGACCCTCCTACTATCGAGCACTCGTCCGCACGTTGCACGAACTGGGCATCGGATAAGGGCCATCAGACGGCACCCAGAAGTCCCTGCCCGACCTGATAAAGCCCGAAACAGAACAGAACGATTGCTGACAACCCCAACAGCGCTCGGGTCATCCGGGGACCCGCCCTTGCCGCCAGGCCGAACACGAGAACAAGAACCAGAAGCGTCGAAACGATCGCGGCGTAGAACCCGCCCAGAAATCCGATTCCGTAGGTCGACGTCTGACGCCAGGCATCGAGCAGGATGGGTCCGGTAACGAGGCTCCAGAAAAGGTAAGGACCGGGACTCAGGCCATTCATCAATGCCGCAGACCACAGGCTTTGCCGCGAGCCTGACTCTTGTACCGGCAGATGCAGAGCAAAATTCCGCCATGCCGCCAAGGCTCCGCGTGCCAGGTACAGAATGAACAGTCCTCCCGCCAGGCTGAGTGCGCGTTGAAGCCAGAGGGGTACCTGGCTCAACACGAACAGACAGAGCAAGATGATCGGCCCGTCGCTGATCAGGGGAGCAAAGGCGGCCGGCAGCGTACGCTGCCAGCCGCGTCTCAGGGTCTGAGAAATGAGATAGGTCTGAAACGGGCCCGGTTGGACAGCGGCGGTGAACCCGTATCCGGCGCCCAGAAACAGGAATTTCCACATGAACGCGGGCGCGGATGGCGGGCGCGACGGTCCCTGTCCTGTACCTCTCTCAGACTTTCATATCGAAAAAGCAGAGCTTGTTGCCGTCGAGATCCCGGACATAGGCACCGTAAAAAATCGGCATTCGCTCGCCGGGCGCTCCCTCATCGCTGGCACCGAGCTCCATGGCTTTCGCATAGAGTTTGTCCACTCCCTCGCGGGAGCCACCCGGAATGGCAATCATGTTACCGTTTCCCACGGCGTGTGGTTTCCCGTCGTAGGGCAGACAAACCGCAAGCATCGGCGCATTGTTGCCGGTGCCAAAAAATTTGATCCTGTCCATGCCGAACAGCGGGCGTGCTCCGACCAGCGATAGAAGTGACTCGTAGAAGGCACAGGCCCGATCCATATCCTTTGTTCCAATGGTGACGTATCCAATCATCAAAAATCTCCCTTGACGCCTTGAAGATCATGCCGTGCCCGTGCATGCAAGACCTTCCCACACTGCCCTGCCACCACACCCTTGAGCAGTACCTCGACGCCTACTGCGAAGCGGCGCAGCTTTGGGATCAAAAGAAGACTCCCCTCTTCCGCACGATCGCGGTCGCACCGGGTAGGCGACTCACGGCCGATCCCTTGGACCAGGCGAATGCCTGGCGAATGATCCGCCGAAGAGCTCGATCCTCCGGGATCGAAACCGAAATCGGTTGCCACACGTTCCGCACCACCGGCATCACCGCCTACCTCGAGAATGGCGGAACGCTCGAACACGCGCAGCAGATCGCGGCGCACGAGTCGCTGCGAACGACCAATCTCTACGATCGAACCAACGACCAGATCACGCCAGACGAGATCGAGCGGATCACGATTTAGACGTTGGCGTCGATTCGTGCGAAAGCCCAAGTTCAATGCCCAAGCATATCCGCTTTGAACTTACTGACCAGGACGGCACACAGAAGGTCGAAACCGACTTCTCTGATCAGGAGTGGTCTCTTCTGGAGGACTACTCTGCTATCTTCGATCAACTGGCGACTTCCCCCGCAACCACATCCGTCGCTTCTTTCGGCTTCTCGATCAAATGGGACAGCGAAGCCGGATGGGCGCCCGTCGATGCTTCCCAGTTCCCTTCGAGAACAGACCTTGCCGCGTTCCTTCACTTGTTTCGTCCGATCATCCTCAACGACGAACGCACGTTTTTCATGAAGGTCCTAGGCGTCATCTCCCAGCGCGCACCGAGCAAGGCCTGGAAAGCGTTGAAAGTCGAGTTCGACGGACGCCGCTTCGAAAGCATGATGACCATCTCAATGACCTCGGCTTCGACGCCCGAGCAGCCCACTTCCGAAACGCTGATTCTCAACTCCGGCCGTACGCTCCAGAACTGGCTCAACGCGTTCGAGTACCACCGCGATGCGGCGAAAGCGGCGGAGTTCAGCGAGATCCATGCGGACGATTTCCCCACCCCTGATCACGTCAAGGGACTGATGTTGCAGCTCCTGGTGGAAAAGCTGAAGGCGGCAGCGAAGCTCCGTGAACTCATTCGAGCTTTGCAGCAAGGTCCGGGGGCCTCCTTCAAGACGAAGTAGGGACGGCGGTGGACCTTGTGTTCAAACCCATATTGGGTTACTCGCGACACCCGGACACAACCACGACCCGATGAGTGCGAAGCAACCGCGGCTAGACGACTCGTTCCTCCAACCTGCCTTTAGCTGGCACCAGCACAGGTTCGACGTGCAGCCGTACTTTAAAGACACAGCCCCCCAGCCCTTCTACCGCACCGATCGTGGCGCTCTGTTCTCCGCCGATTGCATGGCCGTGCTTCCGCTTCTCAAGGACAACGTCATCGACACCGTTTTCGCGGACCCACCGTTCAACCTGGGAAAGAAGTACGGTGCGCGGACGGACGATCTGAAGCCGGAGGCCGTCTACCTTGCGTGGTGTCAGGATTGGTTGCGAGAATGCGTGCGCGTCCTGAAACCTGGCGGCGCGCTGTTCGTCTACAACCTGCCGCGCTGGAATGTTCTTCTCGGACCCTACCTAACCGCTCTCGGGATGGACTTCCGTCACTGGATTGCGATCCAAATGAGCGCGTGCCTGCCCATTCCGGGCCGGCTTCATCCCAGCCACTACAGCCTGCTCTACTACACGAAGGGAAAGCCCCGGACCTTCCGCCGTATCCGCACGCCGATCGAAACCTGTCGCCACTGCCACGGTGAGATTAAGGACTATGGGGGTCACCGCGCCGCTATGAACCCCAACGGCGTGACCCTCAAAGACGTGTGGACGGATATCCCGCCGGTTCGTCACTGGAAATTCAAATCGCGAAAGCGGCGGGCGAATGCTCTTTCAACTAAGATCCTGGATCGGGTGATCGAGATGTCCACTCGTCCCGGCGAGGTCGTTCTCGACCCCTTCGGCGGTAGTGGCACGACTTTCGCCGTCGCAGAGAATAAGAAGCGGCGGTGGCTTGGAATGGAAATCGACTACGCCGGCGACATCGTCGATCGACTCGAAACGTACGAGATCCACGCCCACGCGAACGACGATTTCATTGAGGGTTGATTGATCAGCCCTGTGCTCTCCCGTCCGTCCCTTTCGGAATCCGCGGCACTTTAAAGCTCGTCGCATCGTACTCGATGACGACAACCTCGAGTACGCCCTGCTTGCACGGGATACTCCTCCATAGTGGGTAGTAGGGTTCCAACTCTGCGGCGTTTCCGATTCGATCTGTGAGGAATCGGTAGAGTTCCCGCGATGGCACTACCAGCACGCCGGCGGCGAGGATGCCTTTCAGGAGGCCCAGGCACATCTTGTTCAGCGCTCGATGGCTGGACGAAATGTTTCCAGTCTCCCATTCGAGCGCCACGGGTCCGTGGCTGGTTTCCCGGACGGCATCCAGTTTTCCAGGACGTCTCCTCACCTTCACTTTGGCCGGAGCGACTGGAACCTGGACGGTTTCGTCGTCCGCAATCGGGAGCGGCCTCTCGCGCTTCCAGCCGAATCCTTCCAGCTCATTCATCAGCCCAGCCTTAATGGGAACGACGCCGTTTCCCTCGCCCCGCCTCTTTCCGCTCTGTGGGTAAATCGTGAAGCTCCCGCCTCCAGGCGGCCACTCAACCCGTTTGATCGCGGCGTGCAATTGGTGCCGAATCTTTCGCCACTCGGCCGAGCTGGCGAACGGCCCGCACGCCTGCAGCGTTTCGACGGCAACGATTTTCATCGTGCCGTCCTTCTCCGCGTCCGTTGAGGCGCCGTGCGAAATTCACCCCAAAAGCCGTTGACGTCGGCGCCGAGCGTTTCCAACACCTCCAAAAACTCGACGACATCGAGGCGCCGCTCGCCGCGCTCGTACTTCGATACGAAGGACTGCGGACGGTTCAGCCGTCTCGCAAGCTGAGCCTGCGTAAGTCCAGCCTTCTGTCTTGCTTCGACGAGCAGCTCGCAGAGCCGTTCGTAATTGTTGGTGAAGACCGAACGCGTCACTTGCGTGCGTTAAACCCATTTCGGGATAAAACCCAAAAAAGGTTTTCTCGGAGTCGGAAGTAGCTCAATGCCGAGCCCTCGGCATTGACCAGCCAAAACCACTATTCATAGCCCTTTATTCGACACGTCTCCCCCAAAACTGGTATTGTTAGTTTAACAAGCCAGCCCGCTGCACGGGTGGCGGTGGATGAGGATGACGACGAAGGACATGCAGCGAAAAATTTCTACAAGCTCTGCGGTGACCATGGATCTGCTCGATCGGCTAGCGGCCGTTTCGGAGCGTCTACCGATCAATCGCAGCCATATTGTGCGTCAAGCGTTGGAGCGGGAGCTCGCACGCTACGAGGAACAGCCGGCGAAGGTCGACGGCGGTCTTGAGGTGGATGGGGGTGAGGTGGTGCGGACGAAGACTACCAGTCGACAATGACCAAGATCATCGCCATTGCGAATCAAAAGGTCGGAGTAGGGAAGAGCACTACCGCTCTGAACCTCGCCTGCGGCCTCGCCGAGACCGGTTCTAAGGTTCTCCTCGTGGATATGGCCCCCAGGCGAGCCTTACGACCACCTTGGGATTCGAGCTTCACGCCCTCACGGTGACGGTGCACGACCTCTTGATCGACCACCAGCGGCAGCTCGCGCCAGAGTCGGTCATCCAGCACACGAAAACATCGGGGTTCGACGTCTTGCCGGCGAACATTGCGCTCGCCCAAGCCGAGAAGCATCTCGTCCACCCAGCTCAACCGTGAGCGGAGGCTTACCGGCATCCTCAAGCACGCCAAGAAGTGCGAAACCATCGTGATCGACTGCCCGCCGTTCTTAGGAATCCATATTACGAACGCTCTGGCGGCGGCTGACGAGGTAGTGATCCCGATCGAGACCGACTACCTGGCATTTCTGGCGCTCGAACCGCTCATCACAACGCTACGGGAGGTCGAACAGGAGATCAACCCGAAGCAGAAGCACTTCTGCATTCTTCCGACCAAGCATCACAAAAGAACCGACCACACCCGCTCAATTCTCGCGGAAATCCGGGAGGCATTGCCTGGACACGTTCTCGAAGCACTAATTCCGTACTCCGTCCGCCCCCAAGGATAGCGTGGCAACTGCCGAGTCCATCTTCACCTACGATTCGCAACACGCCATCGCCCAGGCTTATCGAGGCCTGGTTCAAGAGAGCCGCACCCACCATGTCGCGTAAACCAAAGCGCCCAGACCTCAAAGGACTCGGCTTGCGCCTGGTGGCCAGTGCCAAGTCCGAAAAGCCGGACAATCCGGTCCGCCACACCGTGGCTGACGAAGGGTTGCTCTACATTCCCACCGAACTTCTGCGACCGAACCCAAACCAATCACGACAGTATTTTGACGAAGCATCGCTTGAGAACCTGGCCGGCTCGGTTCGAGAGAAGGAGATTCTTCAACCGATTATCGCCCGCTGCCTTTCGCTCATCAGGTCCATCCCTTCTTTATCCTCAAAGGGCGGACATATTCTCTGACCCGTTAAGCGCACATTTTTACTCAACTACAACAACTTTCCCACACTGCTCGTGACCGCTTCTCTGGAAACTCCCGCCCATTGTGCGGAGAATCCGAACGACTGCTTGTGATCTGCAAGCGTGCATGCTGTAGAGGCGCGCGAATCACAGATCCTTCCCGGAAAGGAATTCGTTCGGTGAACTACGAAACTATCAATCTCGATCGTATCCCCGATGACGCAACCGCCGTTTTGACCCTGAATCGGCCCGCAACTCTCAACAGTCTCAGTCTCTCCCTGGTGGATGAGCTGCGGAACGCCATTACCGAGATTGCCCATGACGACGGTATCCGTGCGCTCATCATTACGGGTGCCGGTCGAGGGTTTTGCGCCGGAGCCGACCTGACCGATCGGCGCGACATGAGCGTGGCGTTGGGAGAAGGCGTGTATCGCTCCATGGAACGTGACTTCAATCCGCTGAGCCGCGAACTGGCGGCTCTGCGCAAGCCGGTTGTTGCAGCAGTCAACGGCGTCGCCGCTGGTGCTGGTGTGGGGATCGCGCTTGCTGCAGATATTGTCGTCGCAGCACGTTCCGCGTATTTCGCGGTGCTGTTCGGACCGAGACTCGGACTCGTACCCGACATGGGTACCACCTACTATCTCGTTCAACATCTCGGCCGCGCACGGGCGCGGGCACTGGCGCTTCTCGGAGACCGCCTGCCGGCCGAACAGGCAGAGCAGTGGGGTCTGATCTGGAAATGTGTGGATGATGATCTTTTGATGGACGAAGCGCGGAGCCTCGCCGTGCGTCTGGCCAACGGTCCACAGCCGTGCTTCGGCTACATCAAACGTTCCCTCGACGCAGCCGAACGCAACACTCTTGCCGAGCAACTCAATCTGGAGCGCGATTACCAGCGTGTCCTCGCCGACGCACCGGATTTCATCGAGGGTGTCACGGCCTTTCTGCAAAAGCGCAAGCCGAAGTTCCGGTAGACGCCCAACTCCACAGTCCGACCCCGTCAACGGGCAGCATCAACGACACGCGACCATCCAGGAAGATCTCAACGTTCGTCCGAGGGTGAAACAGACCAGACCTCTCAGGTCACCTTTGCCGTCCGTACGATCCGCTCGGTCAACCTGGGTGAGAGGCGGCTGAGATAGACGGCCAGAGTTTCGCGTCCTCCCACCGCTGCCTCACTCTTATCACCTTCGACAGCGCGCCAGATCTGTGCAGCGCACACCAGCGGGTCCATTCCCCTGCTCTGTGCATCATCCATCGTTCCCTGAGCGGTCCCGTCACCGGTCATCGCATTGATGGAGATGTTCGTGCGGATGAAGCCAGGATAGATCATCGTCACCCGGATCCCCTGCCTCCAGGTCTCGGCACGCAGCGCATCGTGAAATCCCTGCAGCGCGAACTTGGCCGCCGAGTAACCTGAGCGCAGCGGCGTCGCCACCTTCCCGGCGATACTGCTGATGACGACGAAGTGGCCCCGTTTTCGCGCCAACATCTGCGGCAGCACGGCTTTGGTCAGTGCCAGCGGTGCGAAGAAGTCGAGTTCCATGATCCGCCGGTATACAGCGAGTTCCGTATCGGCAACGAGGCTACGTTGTGAGAGTCCAGCATTGTTGACCAGGATGTCTATCGGACCGAACGGCTCTGCTGCGGCTGCCGCTACCTCGTTTGCATCGAACCGTTCCAGGTCAACGGGCAACACGGCAACACGGGCTGGATCCGCGCATCCACGCCGCACCCGATCGAGTTCCTTTTCACGGCGTGCACTCAACACCAGCCGAGCACCGCGTTGCGAAGCCACCGTGGCCAACGCTTCGCCGATGCCACCCGACGCGCCGGTAACCCATACTACCGAATCTGCAAGCTTCGTCATGTCCCCTGGATCCTCCATCCTCGTTGACACAGGCGGACCAACTTCCGCCTGCAAACCGAAGCGTCATTTTACCGCAGAACTGGCACAAGGAGGATTGCCTGTCGACGCCACGAAACGAATTGGCGCAACCCAACGTAGCCAATATTGGCGAGGGAAGTATTCCCGTCGAGATTCATTCGGTTGCCCTATCCGAACTTCAATCTGTGAGAAGTCATGGATTCACAGCTTGCACCCTGCTGCTCCCTTGTGAAATGGCGATGTCGTGTATCTCGAACCGGATCCCTCCTGCCACCACATGCGCGCGAGAAGGAAGTGGCAAGGCGGGACGGCAGGTACCGTGAGGCGCCGGCCGGGCAGACATCCTTCATCATTCCAAGGCAGGTAAAAGATATGGTTTCATCGAAGATGCGAAGCGGACCACAGAGGAGGACCGCCATGGGGTTGGGCAGAATGTGTTCGCGGACCGTCTTATTCGGTCTGGTTATGTTGGCAGTCGGTTGCGGGGAAGAATATCGGCCCGTTTCCGTATCGGTTGCGGCAACCGAAACTCCCACGCCCGCCCCAACCGCAGCAGCGACCGCGACTGCTGTGCCGTTTGGCCCGCACCTGTTCGATTGCACATCGATTGCCGCTGATCCGTTTTATCGACCTGCCCGCGCGAGTTCGGTCCCCATTGAATGCGCTCTCGATCCGGCGTGCCGTACGCCACAGATCACAGGCCACCGTGGCGTTGGAGGAGCACTCGGCAAGATCGCTCCGGAGGACACGCTGGCCGCCTACCGGGCTGCCATTGCGCTCGGCATCGAGTATGTCGAAACGGATCCGCGTCCGACGGCAGACGGTGTACTCGTCAATATACACGACACGAAGGTTGACCGTACGACAGACGGAAGCGGCGAGGTCGCCGAGATGAGTTTTGCCGAGGTGCGGTCTCTTCGAATCAAGGCGGACGGTCTGCCGGGAGACTTCACCTGTGAACGGGTACCGACATTGACCGAGGTCCTTCAAACATGCCGGGGGCGCGTCGTGGTGCTCGTGGATGCGAACAAGACAGACCGAGTCGATCTTCTCGTTGGCGCCATCCAGGAGGCGGATGCGTTAGACTGGGCGATCTTCGATACCAGCAGCATCGATAAGATCGATCGCGCACGAGCCCTCGAGCCTCGTTTACATTTCCAGATTCGCCCATCTTCCGCCGATGAAGTGGTGACACAACTCGATCACTTCGCACCCGATCTCCCCGCCATCGTGGAGATCGAAGCGGTGGGGCGAAAAGCAGCAGCCGACGCGGCACACCAGCGAGGGGCGCGTGTGTTGACCAATGTCTTTCTCGAAGACGCGATGGCTACCTTCAACGGTGACTTCTCGGGCTATGCCAAGGTTCTGGATAGTGGTGTGGACATCGTCCAGACGGAACGTCCGGAACTGGTCCTCGAGTTCCTGAAGTCCCGCGGCCTGCGATGAAATCGCGTGCCTCGCGCCGCCGTTCCTCTCCACACAGTGTGAAACGAGGGCATGCGCCGGGGCAGGTTCAAGCGCTCTGCAAAGGGTAGACTTCCAGTCATTTTCACGTATGCAACGGGGCATGACAAAAGCCTTCCGCATCGTAGCCATTTCGACTGTGCTGGTATGTTCCGCCTGCGGTGTTTCGAACGAGCCGGTTCCGACCCCGGGGTCGAGTGCGGAGGCACGGCGGCTATCGGCCCGAGCAGTTGCGGCGTCGATCGATGCAGGGTGGATCGAATCACGCGTCCGGATCCTCGCCTCGGATAAAATGGAAGGGCGGGACAATCTTTCGCCGGGCGGTATTCGTGCTCGTGAGTGGCTCAAGGAGCAGATGACGCAGATCGGCCTGGAGCCGATGGGAACGGACGGGTTCGAGCAAGCTTTCCCTCAGGGCGTCAATCTCATCGGGCGCCTACCCGGGAACGATCCGGAACTGGCGGAGGAATACGTCCTTGTCAGCGGCCACTACGATCACATCGGCATGGTCGGAACACCGAACAGTCAGTGCAGGACGTACAGCCGCAGGCCAGACGATACGATCTGCAATGGTGCAGCCGATAACGCCGCGGGCACGGCTGCGGTGCTGGCGGTTGCCAATGCGCTGGCGCACAGTGAAACAGGACTCCGCCGCTCGATCCTCATCGCCTTCTGGGATGCAGAAGAAGATGGGTTGCTCGGTAGCTATTACTTTGCCGATGTTGATCCACGTGTACCGCTCGATCGGATCGCTGCCATGTACTCGGTGGATAATGTGGGCGCGTATATCATCCCCGGCGTCGAGGAATCCTTTGCCATTGGCACGGAATACGCGACGGGATTGCGGGAACGAGTCAAAGCCATCAATGACGAGACGGGTTTCACACAATTCCCGGTCTCATCGTTTTTCGTCGGCAGTGATACCGGTGGGCGAAGCGATCATCTGCCGTTTCGACTGCATGGGGTACCCGTCATCTTCTTTGGTTCCGGCTCACCGCCCGAGTACCACACTCCAGCCGATGATGTGGGCATTCTCAGCTTCGGCAAGCTCACGAACATCGCTCGTCACGTAACATTGATGACGGCCGATGTCGCCAACGATGACGATCGTCCGACTTTCGTCTCCGATCCGGTTCCACAACTCGACGACGCCCACGCGCTCAAGGCGCTGGGTGAAGTCGTTATGGCAGATCCCGCAGCCCTGGGCTTCGACGATCCGTTTGCACTCAGCCTCCTCGAAGGATGGATGAAGGATCTCAACGCTTACCTTGCACAGCCGCCTCAATCAGAAGCGGAGTGGAAAGCGTATCAGCGTTTCGTGAAGTCGATCATCACCACGGTCTACCAGTTCATCGGTGGTGCAGCGGAGGGCTGAAACACGTCTTTCGTAGGGGTTGCACCAATCTCGTGACTGGCAGGATTCCCTCAACCTGCCGCAATCTCGACAACGATGCGGCGCGGGTTGTCGTGTTTCATCCGCAGCATCTCCAGCCCTTCCGCGACCTCTTCGAGACGAAGGCGGTGTGAAATCGATGCCTCGATGTCGATCTTGCCGTCTGCTTCGAGCTGAAGGACTTCCCGCAGGTCGTCCTGATGGGAAGCAAAGCTGCCAAGCACAGAAAGCTCCTGGAAGGCAAAGAGTGCCTGCGGCAAATCGATCGCAGGCGGCATGATGCCAACACCGACGACGATCAGCCGTCCTCCCGGAATCAGGGCCCGTGCTCCGGCAGCAACCGTTTCGGGAGAACCAACACATTCGATGACGACCTCGGTGCCGCCATCACTCAACTCACGGATTGCCGCAGAGGGATCACCCTTCGACGCATCGACGCAGTGTGAGGCACCGGAGTCGGAAGCCCGTTCGAGGGCAATGGCGGAGATATCCACCGCAATGACCTGCTCCGCGCCGAGAGCACACGCGAGATTTACCGCCTGACAACCGAGTCCGCCACAACCGATGACTGCAACACGCTCCCCCGGGCGCAGGCCAGCTCGACATTTCAGCGCGTGGTACGGCGAAGCAACACAGTCTGTCGCCACCGCTGCTGCCGCGAGTGACACACCGTCCGGTACACGCACCAGCGAGGAAGCAGGAAGGCGGATGGCCTCTGCGAACGCTCCGTCGATGTGGAGGCCCGGAGACACGAGTTGTGGGCAACAGTTCTCATGTCCGGCACGGCAGACCCGGCACGTCCGGCATCCTGCGCCAAGATGCAGGGCCACCCGGTCACCTGGTGTCCAACCCGACACCCCATCACCCAGGCTTCGGACAAATCCAGCGGGCTCGTGCCCCAATGTGATCGGCAATCCTCCCGGAACGGGCAACCCTTCGAGGAAATGTACATCCGAGCCACAGACGCCACAGGCCGCCACCTCGACCACGACCTCGCCGGGCCCCGGCGTCGGGTAAGGCACTTCCTCGATCCGAATCTCACTGCCCGGCCCGTAAAATCGAGCCGCTCTCATACGCTGCGTCATCCCACCTTCACACCGGCACCTTCCATGATTTCGAAGCGATTGATCTGGTTGGTTCCTTCGTAGATCTGCGTGAGCTTGGCATCGCGCAGGAGTTTTTCGACTCCGTACTCGTGCATGTACCCGTAACCACCAAGGATCTGGATGGCATCAGTGGCATTGGCGACAGCGGCATCTGACGCGAACACCTTGGCCATCGAGGAGAGCGTCAGGGACGGCTCCAGCGCTGCAATGGCACGAGCAGCCTTCCATACCAGACCACGTGCTGCCTCCACGCGCGTCGCCATGTCGGCCAGGAGCAATTGGATCGCCTGATGCCGGACGATCGGCCGACCGCCCTGGATCCGTACTCCCGCGTATTCGAGAGCCTTTTCGTAGGCGGCCCGAGCGATCCCCAGTGCGATGGCTGCCACGGGCATCCGGGTTACCGCCATGATCGTACGATTCAACGTCCAGGCCTTCCCTTCGGGACCTAATCGATGATCCTCGGGAACCCGAACATCTTCGAAAACCAACTCGGCGGCCGGACAGGCCCGCTGTCCCATCTTCTCGAACACCTGTCCCACGAAAAAACCCGGCGTGCCGGCCGTAACGACAAAGCAGTTCATGCCTTCACGAATCGAGTTACCACTGCCGTCGGACGCAAAAACGGTCACCAGTCCGGCAATGGAACCGTTGGAAATGAACACTTTGCGCCCATTGATCCGGTAGCCGCCGTCCTCACGAACCGCGTGCGTGCGCACGCGCCCCTCCGGGTGACCGAAAATGAAATCGGAACCCGTGTCCGGTTCGGTCGCTGCCAGCGCCGCCAGCTTCGGGGTGCCGGTCTTCCACGATTCCGCCAGGGGTGGGACGAATTTCATGATGGGTGCCGGGTCACCGCAAAGGAGGATGGGACTCAATCCGAGCAGGGTCGCACCGAAGAGTGTCGTGCAACCGGCACAGGCAACCGCGAACTCCTCTGTGGTCAGAGCCACCAGAAACGGATCATGTCCGGAACCACCCAGGAATTCGGGCAGGCCCGCTCCGATGACACCGGCGTTGGCTGCTTCACGCAGCAATTCCTCACGCTGCGGACTGTCCGGATCCTTGTCGAGAATGAGGGCCCGAGGGGCGATCTGGCGGCGAGCGAAATCGCGCGCCCACTGTTGGATCTCCCGCTGCTCCGATGTCAGTTCGTTCATGTCTGTCCCGGCACTCATGCCGCGAATCGGGAATCTTTTTCGCGGTCGATGCGCTCGAGGACCTGACCGTTCGGAATCGTGTTGTCGGAAAGCATGACGATCAGCGGCCCTTCGCTTTCTGAGATCAAATCCGAGAGCGGATCGAATTCCGATGTTTCACACGACACTCGTCCAGTTCCCATCTCGACCTGATGCGGGACGATATCCAACTGGACCGAGGTAATCTGTTCGATTTCGATCTCCCCGGCTGGTCCGGGAACGACTTTGTAATTGAGGGTAGGGCGGCGGGAAGCCTGTGCTTGTGCCGCGGCCAGCTCCGGCGGCATGACATCCGCAATCGCGCCTTCGAGAGAAAGGATTCGCCTCCCCCAGCGCGTTGCCGAACCATGAAAGCGCGCACCGTCTCGTTCCCAGACGATATCCGCCAGCAGCTTCGGAAAACCACAGATCTCACGCCCGGGGATCAGGGCTTCATCCGTCGTCACGTAGATGTAGGGAACATAGTTGCCCTCGACATCGCCGACACGCGCCGGAACCAGGATTGCCAGTTCCTTGAACGCGTGCAGGACTGGCGTCTGCGGATAGGAGAGCATGGTGATCATCGCTGGGCCGCCGGCGACCTCCATGCCAGGTGGGAGAATGCGCTCGACGACTCCGGGTCTGGGAACGAACGGGAACACCGCCATACGAACACCCTGCCAATGATGTGGAGGGGCACAAAAGGCGGGAGCGGACCAGGGCATGCTGATGGGGTGGGACATGAAGAGTCTCCTTTCCTCTGATCAAAAGGGCATTGCCGGCCCGGCGCTCTCGATATCCACATACACACAGCGATCCGTCGGCGTCGGCTGCCATTCGATCGGCGTGAACGTGAGATGACCGTATCCAACAACGAGATGCAGCCATTTCACCAGACCGGGTTCAACCTCGTTGGGACCTTTGCCACCGGGAAATGCGAAGCCCTCGAAGCCGTTGTAAACGGTCAATGCGCCGGGCCGCTGCGCCGGGCTCGTTCGCGCAGCGACGAGAAATTCGCCCGCATCATTGAAGATCCGCACCTGCGAATCATCGCTGATTCCCCTCGCGCGCGCATCGCCATCGTGGATCAACACGAACGGTTTTCCCCGATGTGTTTCGAGAATCACAGGATTGGTCATGTTCATCGCATGGACACTCCAACGGCTGTGACCGCTCCAGAGTGCAAACGGGTAATTCCCGCCCATGGCCGGCGGGGCCTTGTGAGTCGGAAGATCCTCGCCTGCCTCCCGGTACCAGGGATGGTCGATGAGAAATTGTGCCCGTCGCGTCAGTGTCGGGTAGGGATGACCCAGTTCGACGTGGTTGCGCAGGGGACAGTGTGTCTCGTTGCGCGGAAAAGGCGAGGCCTGTCCCTGAGCAAACGTCACCAGACCCCAGTTTGCATAGCGGCTGAAGCCGTGCTGCCGGAAAGTCTCCAGGGTGGTCCCCGCAGGTAGATTGCCTATGGCCACGGCGGAAGCCACCATATCGCTGGCAACGGTTTCATCGTCGATCAACGCTCCGTTGATCGTGAAGTTGTCCCAGAGCTGGTCGTAGCGACGTACGATTCCGTTCCGATCCACGTAACTTTCCAGACCGCGCTCCGCGGCGCGCCCGGCAATGGCACGGCAGAGAGAAGCCAGCACCTCCCACTCGGAACGAGCTTCGCCGGGAGGCTCGGCAACCGCATCCGACATGGTCAGGAACATTGTCCAGGGTGTCGGCATGTTGAACGTGGTCTTTTCGTGGTGCTGGGTTGCCGGCAGGACGATATCGGCATGCATGGCCGTCTGCGACATCCGGTAGTCCATGCACACCACCTTCCTCAGTTGTGGCCACAGATGATCGAGGACCACGGCGCGGCCGCCCCGGCTGCGCCGCACGATGTTACCTCCGATTTCCAGGAGAACACGGGGTGGCGAGGCCGGCCCGGGTTGAGCTGCGCCACCCCACCCGTTTGCCGCGAGCGCTTCGTCGAAATACGAGCTGAAGCTGCGCGTCATGCCGGGATCGTTCCACTCGCGCCGATCCCACCGCTCACGGTAGCCCATGTGCCAATACCAGAAGAATGCCGGCGGACTCATTGCCGTGGAGGGTCCCATCATGCGCCAGAATGCATTGACGGCGAGTTCTTCCGTGAGCGTCGGATCTCCCGCCCGGAGAGCTCCGGTCATCTGGGCCAGCGAGTCGCGCATTTCGATGGCGCCTTCGGCGCCGGCTTTCACCTTGGCCATGGCAAGCGTGTTTCCGTCAAAGAGTGACGAACACCAACCACTCGTGCCGGTGCCCTTCTTGCCCCAGTTCCCGGTCAAGCCCAACAAGAGCATCATCGACCGTGTCATCAGGTCGCCGTGGAAGTGTTTGGTCACACCTGCGCCCAACATGATCCGGGTCCGACCGGCTGCCACCTTACGGGCAATCATGCGGATCGTCTCCGGATGGACACCACAGAGCGGGGCTGCAGCCTCGGGTGTGTAGTGCGCATCGAGATGGCGTCGCAGCCGCGCCAACAGAGGTTCCACCACCACGGCTTGCCCGCCGGCAAGATCGACCTCGATCGTGCCATCGAGACACGGTGCGAAGCCGAGCAAAAGACTGCCAGGATCGACTGGCGTCACACCCGCCAGCGGGTGCGCATGGAAGAACCGGTCCGTGCGACCGCCAGCCTGGATGTGTGCCTCACGGAGAAATTCGCCGGTGTCCTGCCGCACCAGGAAGGAAAGGTCGGTCTGCGACCGAATGAACTCGAGATTGGCTCGATTCTCGGAAAGAATCACCTGGCACATGGACAACGCCAGTGCGGCATCCGAACCAGGTTCGACCGGAATATGGAAATCGACGTGGGTGTGAGACGGGCTCACGTCCGGTGAGATGAGCACCAATTCTGCGCCGCGATAGCGCGCTTCGAGCATGAAATGGAAAGCCGGAATGGCCGTGTAGGCCGGGTTGCAGTGCCAGATGAGGATGCAATCGGAGTGGAACGCATCGTCGACGGAGTTGGCAAAGTGAGACTTACCGAACACCAGATGAAACCCGGCGAAGAAGTCGTTGATCGATCCGTTCACATCGAAAGCGGCGCCTCCCAGAACGTTCATGAAGCGCGCACACGCCGGCACCACGCTGATCTCCGGCGACACCTCGTGCACGACGGACAATGGACCGATCTCGGCGATGGCATCGAGGATCGCGTCGGCAGTTTCCCGCAGGGCCTCCTCCCATGAAATCCTCTCCCAACGCCCTTCACCCCGTTCGCCCGCACGCCGCATCGGATAAAGGATGCGATCAGCCGAATCGAGCTGGACACTCCAACTGACACCCTTCTGGCAGCCCATCGGATTCATGTCCGGCACGCCGGGCTCGACCGGTTCGAGTACGCCCGCAGCCTCTTCGCGGATGACCTTGCCGTTCTTGACGACCACGAGCATCGGACAATTGGTCGGATAGCAATCGACGCAGTGTGTCCCGAAATAAACACCGTCCCAGTCGTTGTAGCGGCGGCGATACGCCTCTTCGGTCCGATTCATCGGTTCCCCTCCGCATCCTCCCCCGCACACCCCACCGCCTTGGACGGAACCGTGATCCGCGCGGGTGGATTGGTGAATGGCCCGAACAGATCCTGCCAGCGATAGACGATCAACGTTTCGAGAATTTCCGATCTGCCTCCCGCACGCACCAACGCCAGTTCGGTTCGAAGTCGATCGAGAGCGATGTGTACCTTGGGCCCGAAGAGGGATTCCAGATATTCTGGCGGAATGCGCGGGCGCTGCAGATCGATGGAGCGGTCGTCGTTGAGCTGGTATGGCGACAGGGGCGGCACATAGAAGACATTGGGCATCGTCCCATATTCAGGGTGGAGAGGCAGCGCCACCTGCCATGTGCGCACGAGCTTGTGGATCGGTCCATCTGCATCATCGAGGTAGCCGACGAAGACAAGCCGTCCGGGGCATTGGCGCGCACAGGCTGGAGCCACGCCCTGTTCCAACCGCGGAAAGCACAGGTGGCAGTGTTGCGCCACGTTGCGAACATGGTTGAAGTAGATCTTCTTGTACGGGCAGGCCCGCATGCAGGCTTGCGCTCCACGGCAGGCGTCCTCATCGCGTAACACGATGCCGTCCGCCGGACGTTTGTACATGGCACCGTTCGGGCACGCATCGACGCACGCCGGATGCGTACAATGATTGCACAGACGCGGCAGATAGAAGAAGTAGGAATTGGGGAACTCGCCGCCGCCCTGATCTTCGTCCCAGTTTGGGCCCCAGGACGGCTTGCTGCCATCGCTGCAACGCGGGGCCAGCGACACGGACGAGCCGTTCCCACCGAAAAACACCGCCTCGTGATTGAAGGACCAGCCCCCTCCGAATTCTTCCTGGCTGGGCAGTTTCCCGAGCACGACATTTCCGGCGGCATCATAACCGCCGCCCATTTGCTCCCAACCCTTTGGCGTGCCCTGCCCCGGCTGTGTATTCACGGTACACCACCACTGGTGAGCTTCGCCGGGTTCACGCGTCCACGTCATCTTGCAGGCGACCGAACACGTCTGGCAACCAATGCATTTGTTCAGATCGAAAACCATGGCGACCTGCCGGCGTGGCACGGGCGATGGCGTTGCGCCCGTCGATCGCTTCTGCTGACGCCTCTTCCCTGCAGAAACCTGTGCATCCATGCGAGGCTCTATTCCATGGATCGACGATGGCCGTCGAATGGTATGTTTTGATAGACGTATATAGCCTCTCTATATCTCATCACAGGCAGGCTGCCCTCATGAACATCCGACAGATCCGTCATTTCGTGGCCGTGCTGGAGCATGGCAGCGTGCTGGGCGCAGCACGTGCCATTCACATCTCGCAGCCAGCGTTGAGCAAAAGCATCACGAATCTGGAGGCAGAGCTGGGAGTCCCGCTCCTCGAACGCAGACCCCGCGGTGTGTCGCCGACGGTCTATGGCGCGGCGTTCCTCAAGCATGCCCGCCTCACGCTCAACCAGACCGAACAGGCAAGAGCGGAAATCGAGGCGCTCAAAGCCGGCCAACTCGGGCACCTGCGGCTCGGGGTGGCCAACTTCGCCATCAGTATCTTGCCCGAGGTTCTCTCTCGGCTTCTCGCATCGAGGCCGGGACTCTCCGTCGATATCATCGATGGCACCTATGAAGGATTGGCCGAACTCCTCCGCGAAGGCGCCATTGACGCCTTCGTGAGTGGGCTACCTCCTTTGCACCAGGTAGAAGGTCTGATCCACGAGGAACTCCAGGGGACGGAATTCGTGCGTGTATGCCGTCCGGGCTACCAGCCGTTCTGCCAGCGAGACCTCGCCTTACGAGCGATGAGTGGCGCAAGGTGGATTCTTCCGAACCGCCCGCGGGCCATCCTTGATCTGTGGGAACTGGCATTCCACGAAGCCCGCCTCGTTCCGCCAAAACCAGCACTCGTGTCGGGGTCGATGATGTTCATCAAGGGCATGCTTCTGGCGGGCGACTTCCTGACGGTGTTGCCGCGTGACATCGTGGCACGGGAAGTGAAGGAAGGCGGTCTCGTCGCCCACCAGCTACCGGGGCCCTATGGGCAGGTCATGGAAGGGATTGTGTACCGGGCCGACGGCACCAGCCCGCCCGCATTGTTCGCATTGATCGAATCGATCAAGGAAGAATCGCGCCAGGCTACCTCCACGGCCACCTCGCAACCATCCCGGCCGCGCCGCCGCAAGGCGGTTCGCTGACCCGAAGGCGCGAGTCAGGCAGCAACCTGCCGCGCCCACCGTCTCGCTCCGGCGTCACCTCACGAGTCGCTCCGCCCCGACCAGGCGGTCACGCCGCACTTCTCCGTGGCGCGAGAGACACGGAGCGGTCCAGGAATACGCCCACCATGACGTTCCGGCGGGCTGGCGGGTTTCGTGACCGGAGCGCAGCCTTCGACGCTTGGTTGCAATCGACCGCAATCAGTCTCTAGAGGAATGTTGCCCATGTTTGTCAATCGAAACCAGACAACACTGAGGCGTGACTGGGGTTTGCACCGCCCGGCAATCCGCTTCGCCCTTGCTCTGATCGTCGGCCTGGCGCTTCTGACCTGGGTGGCCTCATTGCTCGTGTACCGGACAACACGCGGTTGGTTCGAGAAGGATGTGAATTTGCGCGCCCAACTCGCCGTGTACGGTGCACGGCGGAGTCTGCTTGCACACTGGCAACCAAAAAACAGTCGTGATCTGCGTGCTCTCCTGGTGGAGCTGACCCGTGACGAACGGATTCTGGCGGCCACGGCATGCAACCGCGATCTCTCCACACTGGCCAGCACCGTGGACTTTCCGGAACAGTTCGATTGTCGCGCCGTGGGTCCACACGTGCGCCAGGTTGGTCCCTCGGGTGTCGAGTTCGTCCCATGGAAAACCGTCACGTCCCTCCCTGGCGGCACCGTGCATGTCAGTGCGGTCCCTTTATTCGACCAGGAGGATGGGGAAGCAGAGGGCTTCGTCGTTCTCGTACACGACTTGAGCTTCATCGAACGGCGCGAAGCGAGCGTGCGCTGGTTTCTCATTGTCACCTTTGGCTTCCTGGCTTCGACAGCAGCAGCCATCACGGTATTTGCAGCGCGGATATCGTGGCGCGAGTGGCGTGGCGAACTCCAGCGTATGCTCCGGGGTGAAGCGCCACGCCCGCACTTCCATCCCTTGATGCAGGACGTACGAAACCTGGTCGAACGCATCGCCGCCGACCGGCAGACGGACAGCGAAGGGGGTGTGTGGACGCCGTTGCGATTGAAGCAGACCCTGAATCGCTATCTGCGCGGCGAAAAGATCGTCATCGTCGCCAATCGCGAGCCCTACATCCACGAACGCACACCCGATGGCGGGATCAAAGTCCTCCATCCCGCCAGCGGTCTGGTCACCGCGTTGGAGCCCGTCATGCGCGCGTGTTCCGGTGTCTGGATCGCACACGGCAGCGGTTCGGCAGACCGTGAGACGGCAGACGCAAAGGGCCGTGTGCGCGTTCCGCCCGAAGATCCATCGTACCTGATCCGCCGCATCTGGCTCACCCCCGATGCGGTGAAAGGATATTATTATGGCTTCGCCAACGAAGGGTTGTGGCCTCTCTGCCACATCGCCGACACACGGCCGATCTTTCGTAGTGATGACTGGAAACAGTACCAGATCGTAAACCAGATGTTTGCCGATGCCGTCGCAGAGGAAGCGGATATCGAGGATCCAATTGTCCTGGTGCAGGATTACCACTTTGCGCTGGCGCCGCGCTTGATTCGCGAACGATTACCCAAAGCAACGGTGATCAGTTTCTGGCACATCCCCTGGCCCAACCCCGAACGCTTCGGCATCTGCCCATGGCGCAATGAAGTGCTCGACGGTCTGTTGGGCAGCAGCATCGTGGGATTTCATACACGCTTCGATTGCGCCAATTTCATCGGTGCAGTGGATCGTTATCTGGAGTCACGAATCGATCGGGCGCAACAGACCGTCGTGCAACACGGCCGCTCAACGCTGATCCGCCCCTATCCCATCTCCACGGAATGGCCGGTGCACTGGCTGGCAACCACACCACCCGTGGAGGAGTGCCGGACAAAGGTGTTTGCCGAACTTGGTCTTCCAGCGAACACGTTGTTGGGGGTGGGAATCGATCGTCTCGACTACACCAAAGGACTCGAAGAGCGATTGCTGGCTGTCGAACGCCTCCTGGAGCAGACTCCCGCACTTCGGGGGCGGTTTACATTCGCACAACTGGCGGCACCCAGCCGGACCGAGATCGAGCGTTACCGCCAGTTGAGCCAGACCATTGAACAGATTGCCACCCGCATCAACGAGCGTTTCGGTTCCGATGGCTACCGGCCCATCGTGTTGCTGCGCCAGCATTTCGAGCCTCCCGCGGTGTATCGGTTCTATCGCGCTGCCGACCTCTGTTACGTGAGCAGTCTGCATGACGGCATGAATCTCGTGGCCAAGGAATTCGTGGCCTCACGCGACGACGAGCGTGGTGTCCTGGTGCTCAGCCAATTTACCGGTGCTGCTCGTGAACTGACAGAAGCGTTGATCGTCAACCCATACGATATCGATGAAGCAGCATCTGCCCTGGCCGCCGCCCTTGAAATGCCAGCGGACGAACAACGGGCCCGCATGCGGGCGATGCGCGCGTATATGGCGGAGTTCAATGTGTATCGCTGGGCTGGAAAGATGCTGGTCGATGCAGGCCGACTGCGCGATCGTGAGCGTCTCACGGACCGTTTCCTCCAGCCGGAGACATGAGTGTGCACACAGGCCAGGTTGGGAACTCGACTTTACTCCACGTAACAGGAGACGATGGAACACCTCACAACCGTTGAACCCCAGATCTTACGTGAATTGCGACAGGCTGAATGGCTGTTCTGTTTCCTTGATTTCGATGGAACCCTTGCGCCACTGGCTGCCGCACCGGACCAGGTGCGGCCGGTGGCCGGCACAGCCGAGCTGCTCAACAACCTGGCGGCACTACCCGGAACAAGGGTCGCCGTAGTCAGTGGTCGTTCTGTGGCTGATCTGCAGCGCTTCCTCGACGTCCCGGAAGTATACTTCGTCGGCCTGCACGGGTTGGAGATCCGCACACCGGGTGGAACAATCGAGTTGTCGATCGATGTGAATGAGTTGCAAAGAGTACTGCCTGAGATCAAACGGACGATCGAGCAGACGCTCGCCGGGCGGTCTGGTGTTCTGATCGAAGACAAAGGTCTGGCCATCGCATGTCACTATCGTCTGGCCGGACAGGTCGACGCGCAGGCTGTACGTGTTACGGTGGCAGCCATCGTGGACGAATATCAACGAGAGGGCGTGCCAATCACACTGCTCTCGGGGCACAAGGTCGTCGAGATCCGGCCCGCGGGTATCGACAAGGGGCGCACCGTCTGCCGTCTTCTGGAGACCTATCATCCTTCGGCAATGGCACTCTACATCGGTGACGATCAAACCGATGAGGACGCATTCCACCAACTTCCGGCCGATGCCATCACCATCCGCGTTGCACCACCAACGACGCGGACCGCAGCTCGTTTTCGCCTGGGAGATCCCCATGAAGTCCAACGCTTTCTCCTGGCCCTGATCGAACAGCGCCGCCCGGGAGAAAATCCAACGCGGGTTCAGGAAAGTTGAGTCACATGGCCAGCACCCTTCCCTCCACACCCAGGCCCTTTCGCTTCGGCACCAGCTTGAACCTCACGCTGTTGACGAATCGCCGCGCACGCGATCTGGCCGAGTTACTCGAACATCTGCGTGTCGTGTCCGGTTCGGTCATCTACTACCACACGCATCACTTTCTCGCCCAACATCAGTACCTTTCTCCCGAGCCGCCCAATGATTTCGCCTACTGGGTGACCAACTCGCTGCAGGAAGATCGGCTTGGAGAACAACTCGCGGCCATCGACCTGATCGGCTTTCGCACGATTCGTGCGTTACGAGAGCAAATCATTGCGGTGATCGAGGCCTACCTGGAAGAACGCCAGGAACTACGCACGGCTCCCGAGGGCGAAGAGTTCCATTTCCGTGAATCGGTCTCTTTCATCGTCCCCACTTCTCATACGGCAAGTAACCTGGCGGAATTTGCGGACTGCATGGAACAGATTGGTTTCGGATCTCTGTCGCTACACTTCTTTGACGCTCGCCTGCGGCTGGAGACGGGAGACAACGATTTTTCGGAATGGTTGAACGGAGAATTGAAGGAATCCCAACTGGCTCAGGCGATTTCGTCTCTCGATCCGTACACCTACACGTTGGACGGTTTACGCAAGGAGGTGGTGCGCCTGGTGCGCCGCCGTCTCCAGGAGTACAAGAAATGAGTCTGCTCGACCAATACGAACCTTTCATTGGGCGTGGGACACTCGATGAGTTGCGCCTGCTGGGGCAGCACCTCAGCAAACGTCGAATCGTAACGATCAACTCAACTGACGTGGGTGGAGGTGTCGCCGAGATTCTCAACCGTCTCGTACCACTGTCTCGAGAGATCGGGGTCGACATCCGGTGGGACGTCATCAAGGGAGGTGACGATTTCTTCGGAGTGACCAAGCGCATCCACAATGCCCTACACGGCAAAGCAGAGACCTTCTCCGCGCGTGACCGGAAGGTTTTTCAGGAAACCACAAAACGAAATCGTGCAGAGATGGATCTCGATGCCGATATCGTCTTCATCCATGATCCACAGCCGGCAGGTCTGATCGGGGCACGGCGCCGCAACGGTGCACGTTGGATCTGGCGGTGCCACATCGACGTATCGGCACCCCAAACCGATGTGTGGAAGTTCATCGCCAACTACGTTGCTCGATATGATGCCGCGGTGTTTTCCGCACCTCAGTTCGCAGCGGAACTCTCACTGCCTCAAGCCATGATCACTCCATCCATTGACCCCTTGAGCGATAAAAACCGGGAGTTGTCCGAAAGCGAGATCGACGAAATTCTCGTACGTCTCGGGGTGCCGCGTGACAAACCGATCATCACGCAGGTCTCGCGATTCGATCGGCTCAAGGATCCCGTGGGCGTGATCGCTGCCTTCCGGCTCGCACGTAAATATAACGATTGCCGATTGATCCTGGCCGGCGGCAGCGCAACCGATGATCCGGAAGGTTCGGAGGTTCTCGCATCCGTACATGAGGCGGCCAACGGTGATCCTGATATCCATGTGCTGGAACTACCGCCGACTGCCAACGTGGAAATCAACGCCATCCAACGTGCCTCGACGATCATCCTGCAAAAATCCCTGAAGGAAGGATTCGGGCTGACGGTGAGTGAAGCATTATGGAAGGCGAAGCCGGTGATCGCCGGCGCCGTCGGCGGTATCCCGCTGCAGGTCACGCACCGTTACAGCGGCATCCTGACACATACGATCGAAGGGACTGCCTTCTGGATCAAGCAATTGCTCAATGCACCGGAGTTCGCCGCACAGCTTGGCCGACATGGCCGGGAACATGTCCGCACGAACTTCCTGCTCACGCGCCATCTGCGGGATTATCTCCTGCTCTTTCTATTCCTCGAACATCCCGACGAGCGGGTCATCCGGCTTGGTTGAAGAGGATCTTCTCAAAACCGCACGAACCTTGGGGGAAAGCCGCCGTGAACTCCTTCTTGTTTCCGGGCGAAAGAGATCACACGTAGCCGCAAAGTTCCTACAACATCTCGTGCGGTTGATACTCGCGTGCTGCTGGGAACCGTTGTGCGAGCAATTCGACCTGTGCGATGAAGTGCTCCGTCTGCTCCTGGGCGGCGCCCAGCAGTGTAGAGCCAGCTTCGAGAAGTTTCTCCAACGCACTCTTTGAGAGACCCACTCGGGGGTCTGCAGCGAGGCGATCGAGTAGATCGTTGCCGGAAGCTCCAGCCCTCTGTGCCCGCGCCACGGCTTGCGCATGTTCCTGAATCGCTGCATGGGCGGTCTCACGACCAGCTCCCGCACGCACCGCTTCCATGAGCATCGTCGTTGTGGCCAGAAACGGCAGGTAGCGCGCACGTTCCGCAGCAATCATCTCCGAGTAAATGCCGAAGTCGGTAATGATGTGGAGGAAAGTCTCCAGCAGACCGTCGATGGCCAACATGGCGCCCGGCAATGCGACACGACGCACGACCGAGCAGGAAACATCCCCTTCGTTCCACTGCTCTCCAGCCAGACCCATTACCATGTTCAGAAAGCCGCGTAGAATCACATGCAGCCCGTTCAGTCTCTCAGAACTCCGTGCGTTGATCTTGTGCGGCATGGCGGAAGAGCCAACTTGTCCCGCCTTGAAGCCTTCCGTCGCCAACTCGAAGCCGCTCATCAAACGAAGTGTCCTGGCAAAATTACTGGGTCCAGCACCCAACTGATACAGGACGCTGACGACTTCGAAATCGAGGCTGCGCGGATAGATCTGGCCCACTGCCGTCAATGTTCTTTCAAAACCGAGGAACCGCATCACCTCGGACTCCAGCTCCTCGACCTTCGTTCGATCCCCTGAGAAAAGTGTCATCTGATCGAGCTGTGTGCCAACGGGTCCTTTCAGGCCACGCAACGGATAGCGGTCGAGCACCGACTCGAGCTGTTCGAAGGCCAGGAGCATCTCCTCGCCGAACATCGCCAATCGCCGTCCTACCGTGGTCGGCTGCGCCGCCACATTGTGCGTACGGGCCGTGAGCACGACCTCACGCAGTTCACCAGCGCGCTGCGCCACACGGTCCAGACAACTCACGTACTTCACGCGGAGAAGCTCCAGGGAACGGCGAATCTGCAACTGCTCGACATTCTCCGTGAGGTCGCGGCTCGTCATGCCTTTGTGGATATGCTCGTAGCCAGCCAGCGCACAGAATTCCTCGATGCGCGCCTTCACATCATGCTTCGTGACGCGCTCGCGTTCGCGGATCGATGCCAGATCGACGTGTTCCTTCACCCGCTCGTACGCATCGATCGCCTCGGCCGGCACATCGAGCCCCAGCACTCCCTGTGCCCGCATCACGGCAATCCAATATTCGCGTTCGAGGATGACCCTCCCGTGTGCTGACCAGAGTGCTGCCATCTCCGGACTGGCATAACGCTCCGCAAGAACATCGTACGGCTTATGCTGACCAGAAATCGTGGAATGATTCGTTGATGGTTTCACGCGCGCTACGTAGCACCCCTGCTGAAAATTGATAACCGCGAAGGAAAGGGCAAATGGCTGCAGGCCGGCAGCCGTTCGCAAGCCGTACGGTGCGGGGTGTCTCCAGAATCACACGGCCTCCCCCCAAACGCCTTACGGATCACGGAGGGACTGGCTTATCCCGGACCCCTGGTAAATAACGCCGGTCCCACGAAACCGATACCGCAGAGGATATGCGCTACCAGGGCTCCTTGCTCGCCTCTTAGAACCGAAGCCTACCGCTCCATCCACTCCTTCGGAAACCCGAAAGGAAAGGGCCGCACGTGGATGTGGTAATGATTCGGGATCTGGCGCATGTGATCATCAAAATACCAGCCGTGCGGGAACTTCCGGTCCGCAACGAGTCCCAGTGCGCGTTGGATCACTTCACGCTCCGCGGGTGTCGGCGCGCTACGGTGCTCCCCGAGGACTGCCATGGGTACGTCACACGAATCGCAGTCGAGGATCGCAAACGGAAACGGCTCGTCATACTCCGCATACCAATGCGTCGTGCGCCTCAACTCGCAGAGTTCACATGGTTTCAAACGATCCATTCCGTCTCTTCCTGTTCCGATATACTCGCAACGTGGGGCCGGCAGCCGCGATCACATGAAGATTTCTCTGGTCATTCCAGCGGACACGGCCTCAAGACGTGAGTCGAACCGGTGGGTGCTCACCAAGTGTAGCGGACGCGATAACTCACCTTGGCCTCACCGTCTTTCGCTACGGTGACAGGGAATTCAATCGTCCGGGCATCCGTCTTGTTGAAATCCTGACTCTTACGAATGACCGTCCAGGCACTCCAGCGCGCCAGATTCTCCTTGACGATGACTTTGACCGGCTGATCTTTGTGATTGCGCAGCGTGATTTCGAATTCCTCCTCGATCACCTTGCGTGAGGTGTCGACACTGAAATCCGTCTGCTTTCGCTCTCCCACGACATCGAAGGCCGTACCCAGTTTGATCTGCACCGTTTCATCATGGGGCGTGTGGTTGATCCGGTCCTCGCCAATGAACTCGAGAGAGTCGTCCGCCGGATCGAGTTTGCTCACGCGGATGCGACCAGCAGGCAAGGGAATTCCCAGACCCGCATCCTTGGCGTTCCGGAACCGTAGGTACGTGTCCACCTCTTTGTTCGAGGTCGTGCCATAGTCCCGATCGACGACCGGATCGGCAAAATACATTCCAGCGCCGATTGGTTGTCCGTAATAGACGAGTACTTTCTCACACGGCACACGGCGCACCACGGGAAACAGCTCGATCTGTTTGGTCGAACGATCGGGGAGGGTCGTCGGATGGCCCAGTGTGTACATGTGGTACTCGAAAAAACTCTTTTCCTCGAATCCGGCCGGGGCCGCCATCATATCCATCCCCGCACGTCGCTCGCCCTTCATCATCACCATCTCGGCACGCGGTACGCGATGCGGTTTGCCAGCCACGAGCTTGAGCTTTGCTTCTGGATAACCGGCGCCTGATTGATTCAGGATGCTGACCCAGGCGGCCACATCGAGGCTTCCCGTGTTGGCGCTATCGCCCTCCTTGAAGGTCACGTTGTAGTCCGCCCACCACGTCATTCCGGCCGTTTCGTAGGTGACACGAACCTTCTGAGGGCCGGCTTTCTCTGAAAACAGGTCCCACACCAGAGTTGGTCGGGTGATGAGTCCACCGGGCAGTTCCGGCAATTTGAGATTGCTGTAGTCGTTGAGCACTTCGACACTGCCGTCATCGTGTTGCAGCACCAGACCGCCACTGGCGCTCAGAAGCCTGCCGCTGGTGACCGCCACCGTATCCCCACGTGTCTGTTCCACCTGGATCGGCTTCTCGAGGAAGCGCTGCAAGAGGCGTTCGTTGCTCACCAGGTCGAACTGGAAGTTCTGCTCGACGACACGCGTCGATGGATCGGAGACGGATACGAAACCCACTGTCGTCGGATCGATGAGGGCGGCCACATCTGTGAATTGGAGAGTACCGCGACCTTTTTGCAGGGACACCTCACGCTCCTGCCGGATCACGGCGTAACCCGGCGGATTACCGCCACCGGATGCCGGATAGGAACCCGGCCGTTGCGTTGGACGGTACAGCTCCGGGGATACCGCGCCTGGTTCGGCGGTACTGTAGATCGTCATTGCGGTCGAACCCGTCGTCTGTGCCTCCGCATGGTATGGCAGGCCAATCAGGACGGTGAGAAGTGCGATGGCGCTGTGACGCATGGTTCCTCCCATGGCACACTAGATGTGTGCCTTTTGCAGTGCGTTGCGAAGCGATGGCGGGGCAGCTCCCGAAACGTTCAGTCGAATCGGACTGATGGCAATCTCGCCACGCAGTACAGACTGCATGTCTCCATCAGGCAGTTCTTCCAGGGCATGCAGAGACGAGAATCTGTGCAGATAGGATCCATCTTCCGGTCCTGGAACGAACAACCTCCCGTACCGGGATCGGGTGACGGGAGCGAGGACTCGTGGTGTGTTCTCGTCGACATCCGCCGGAAGATTCACGGAGTACAAGTCGACATCCTCACTGAAGCCGGTATCCCACAGCGTGCGGACGAGATCTCGACAAACGGCCGCAGCAGTGATCGGACGGTCCGCAAGCGCTGCCGTGCGTTGAGCACCCGTAAGGCCAAATGCATCGTTCGGAATCGCCATCGATAGGGCGATCGACGGCACTCCCGAAATCCAACCTTCGAGAGCAGCCCCGATGGTGCCGCTCGAGACGAAGAAGGAGACGCCGAAGTTCAACCCCAGATTGATACCGGAGACGATCAGATCCGGACGGTCGCCAAACAGGGTATGTACGCCCAGACTGACACAATCGGCAGGTGAGCCATTCACGGCAAACATGTCGATCCCGCCAACCTGGCGCTTTTCAACCGTTACCGGTTCGAAGCGGGTGATCGCTTTGCCGATCCAGCTACGCTCGCTGCGCGGCACGACGATACGCACCTCTGCGATCGCCTGCAGTGCTTTCACCAGAGGCGTCAGCATGGGTGAATCGATACCGTCGTCGTTTGAAATCAGAATTTTCAGCATTGCGTTTTCTCGTCCTTGTCGGGTTGCTGGAGAGACACTGCGTCAACGATGCAGGATCGGCAATAGGTCCTGGTACTCGGACCGACCCAATGTATTGGATTGACCAATTCGAGTGTCATGGCATAGACCGGTCCCATGCATTCTTGGCGAATCGTGCCCTGTTTGTTGCTGTCGTGCCTGGCCGTCGCGTGCGGCACATCCTACCAATCCGTGGAGACAACCACCGAAACACCGCCATCCCAGGTACAGGCAGGGATCTCCGAGATCCTGATGCCGGCCCCGGTCGGTATCGGCACCGTCGGGTATTTCGGCGCCAGTTATGTCGCCGAGCCCTCCCCGTTCTCGAAAAAATACGCGGCAACGACGCGCGTCCACGGCCAGCCGGCCTTCCGCGTCGTGGTCATTTCGCGCGGACCGGGACAGGAAATCGTCTTCGTACGCAGTGACATGGTGGGAGTCTTCCAGCAGTTCCGCCGCGCCATCGTCCTCGAAGCGGAGTCCCGCCTCGGTCGTCCATTGGACAATGCCGTGGTAATCGGCGGCACGCACACCCACTCGGGACCCGGCCGCATTCTCGACGGTGGCGGGGTGTACGACCTGATCGCCGACAAATTCTTTCCGGAGTTCTACGAACGCATGGTCCACGCCGCCGCATCGGCGATCGTCGATGCCTTTGAAAATCTCGCCCCGGCCCGGATCGGCCACACATGGGCACAATCGAAGCCCGGACACTCGGACCGGCGCTGCGAGGACGGGCGCGATTATACGAACGACGCGCTGCCGATCGTGGTGGTGGAGCGTGCCGGCAAGATCGACGCCCTGGTCTTTGCCTATTCGGTTCACGGAACTGCCCTGGGGATCGAAGACCTGACACTGTCGCGCGATGTCGCCGGCGCCATCGAGGAACAGATCGAAGGGCGTTTCGATCATCCGGTGCTTTCGTTGTTCTTCAACTCCTGGGGAGCGGACATGGCACCGGGTCACCCAGATGTCGTACCGGAGACCGGCGCTGCCCAGCCGAGCGGTTACGAACGGATGAACAAAGTAGGGTACGCCGTGGCAAACGCCATCGAGGTGGCACTGGGGAAGATCTCCTGGGAACAAGACCCGGAGATCTTCGCGGAGGTACAACGGGTTCCTTTGAACCGGACGGCCATTGGCTATGCGGATGACGAGTTTCCCTATCAATGGGGTGGTGTGTTCTGCGGCGGCAGCAGTGATGTCGATTGCGATCCGAGTACCACGGTCGAGGGCCTCGACCATAGCTGTATCCCCTTCCCCGAGCAGTACCCTGTACCTCCCCAGACAGAACTGTCGGCCGGCCGAATCGGCCAACTGGCCTTCGTCACGTTTCCGGGTGAGCCGGGCACGTTGCTCGCCGAGAAGGTTCTGGCACGGCTGCGTGACGGCTACGGCCAGTCGAATGTCATGTTTCTCGGTTACTCGCAGGACTACACGGGTTACTCCATCCTCGAAGACGACTGGTGGCAGGGCGGATACGAAGCGAGTGGAGCGATCTGGGGACCGCGACAGGGAGAGTATCTGACGGTCGCCGCGGAAAACGTCTTCCGGCGGATTGTCGTCGAACGAGCCGAACGTGATCCACTCGAACCACAACCGCTGAGGCCATTCCAGGTGGGCGATTACGCCCCTTATGTGCCCACCAACGCAATCGACCCTGGAACGATTGCCGAGGATGTGCGACCCACCTATGCTCCGACCGAGGTGGTAACCCTCACGGTGCGTGGCAGCGATCCGTGGCTGGGTGCGCCGACGGCAACACTGCTCGATTCGAACGGATCTCCCGTGATCCGCGCCGGACGGAATCTGGACAGCAACGGCTATGCGTTCTGGGTGGACCTCAAGCCGGTGCCCGGATACAAAGCCGATCGTAATGCGGCGGAGCGCACCTTTCTGTGGACCTTTTCGATGCCGGCTGCCCAGACAGTGCCGGGAATGGTCCCACACCTGAACGGGACCTATCGGCTGCGCGTCTCTGTGCCGACCACAACCGGAAATATCGAGGTCACCAGCGCGGCCTTCCAGATCGGCGCCTGAACACAGGGCCCAGGTTTGCCGCCTGCCCGAATCGAGCTGCAAGGCAAAGAACCTATCTCGCAGGAGCCGCGGGGCAAGAAGCAGCCGCCGATTCGAGTTCTCTGGCGAAGAGTTGGTGAACCTCGTCCGTCAGCGTTTCGACGGATTTCTCCGCGAAATCCGCATGGGGGATCTCCTTCAAGACGCGTACGCGGATCGCGTGGTGTCCGTGCAAGACGAAGCCACGTTTCGGCAGAGCATTGGAGGTCCCTTCGAGGACGATCGGCAAAAGCGGGACCCGAGCCCGTTGGGCGAGTGTGAACGCACCGTGCTTGAACGGCTTGAGACGTCCATCGACAGAGCGGGTCCCCTCTGGAAACATCATGATCGGGTTGCCGGCGCGCAGGGCGCGCTCGCAGGACTCCATCATCTGATCGATACTGTGTTTATCGCCGCGCCGCAGGGGAATGTAGCGATTCAACCGCATGTTCCAGCCGATCGCCGGCACACGGAAGTTCTCGATTTTCGATACCCATTTGAAGTGGCGGAACAATCGGAACAGGATCAGGATGTCGAGCAGCGACTGGTGATTGGCGACCATGACGTACGGCACACCGGAGCGTATGTTCTGCCGTCCCTCCACCGTCACGTGCCAGATCGGGTTCACCCAGGTGTAGAGCGATGCCCAGAAACACGTGAATTGGTGCAAAAGCCTGAGCTTTGGATCCCACCAGACCGTTGCAAGCCAGATCAGTAACGCCACCGGGAAGAGAGCGAACGATGTCACGGTGAGGAAGATCCAGAACAGAGAGGAGCCGAGTCGCGCCAGCACGATTGTTCTCCTATCCGTGATCCTTTTGCAGGAAAACAAGAAAATTGCACGGGGCGCAGGCGCCGGCCAAACGGCAACGCCGGGAGCACGAACCCGGCACTCTGCCGCACCGCTCTTGTGAAACTGGTGCAGGAACCAGTAATCTACGCTCGATGAAGGCTCTCATCCTCACCGGCGGCGCGGGACGAACACTGGTCCCTTTTTCCTCCACTCGTCCCAAAGCGATGACCGTGGTTGCCGGCGGTTCGCTGCTGCGACGTTCCCTGACGCATCTGCGCGAGGTCGGCGTCACGGACATCACCATCGTCATCGGCCAACACGGCGAGAAAGTCCGCACGACCTTTGGCGATGGCAGTGGCGACGGCCTGAATCTCTCCTACGTCGAGCAGGATCGGCCGCGGGGCATTGCCGATGCGATCTCCCTTGCGCGCCAGCGTTTCATCCCCGGAGAGTATTTCATCCTCATCTACGGCGACGTGATCACCTCGGGCAACCCGTTCCATCAAACCCTGCAGTCGTTCAACTCCTTCAAGGGCCCGATCGCGAGCGTCTGCTTGCCTGCACTGCCGACAGGGCGTTACGGCAACGTCTACCTGCGGGGCACACGCATCACGAGGATCATCGAGAAGCCGACGACGGAGGGACTGGGCAACTACGTCCTGGCCGGAGTGTTTGTGCTCCCGGCAGAGACATTCACGTGGCTCGACCAGGCGGGTGGCGATATGGAGCGTCTGTTCGCGCGCCTCATTGAATCGCCGGCACTGCACGCCTCCATCTGGGAAGAAGGTTGGATCGATGTCGAGTACCCGTGGGACGTACTGGCGGCCAACCGGATGGTCATGGACACCTGGGAAGAAGCCCGCATCTCCAGGCATGCACAGGTGGATAGCAACGTGACGATGACGGGACCGGTGCGTATCGAACGTGGATCGATCATCAAATCCGGCGCAGTTCTAGCGGGACCGTGCTACATCGGGCGTGACTGTTATGTCGGCAACAATGTTCTCGTACGTTCGTACTCGTCACTCGGCGCAGGTTCCTCGGTTGGATACGGGGTGGAGTTGAAAAATTGTGTCCTGTTCCGCAATTCGAACGTCGGCCGCCTGTCGTTCGTGGGAGATAGTGTCATTGGTGAAAATGTCGATATTGGGTCCGGCACGATGACCGTCAATCAAACGATGGATCGTACCTCGATTCCGATCGATATCCACGGCGAACTGGTGGACTCCCGGCTCACGAAACTCGGAGCCTTCGTGGGTGACGACGTGAAGATCGGCGCGGGAAACACATTGGCTGCCGGAACCGTATTGCCGCCGGGCGCCAGCATCCCGCATCATACGACCGTCGGAAGCGGGAGATAGGCCATGTGCGGCATCACCGGCGTCGTCAGCTTCCACTCCATCGATGACCGCCTTTACGAGGGCGTGCACCACCTGGAGTACCGTGGATACGACTCCTGTGGCGTGGCCTTCCTCGAAAACAGCCACATCGAGGTCCGCAAGAACATCGGCACCGTCGATGAAGTCGACAACAAGGAGAGCATCCGCAACCTGAAGGCGCACGTCGGCATTGCGCACACCCGCTGGGCGACGCACGGCAAAGTGACGCGCGAGAATGCTCACCCTCATTTGAGTTGCCGCGGCGACTTCGCCGTCGTGCACAATGGCATCGTCTCCAATTACAAGGCTCTGCGCGCCGAACTCGAGGAGGCGGGCCATCGTTTCAAGTCGGAGACCGACACCGAAATCATCGCCCATCTGATCGAGGAGTACTACGAGCGCTGCAAGAATGTGGAGTTGTCCTGGGTGAATGCGTTGCGCCAACTCGAAGGCAGCTTCGCGCTGGCCATGATCTCGGTGTACGAGCCGGAGCACATCTTCTGTGCACGGCACGAAAGCCCGTTGATCATCGGCCTTGGCAGCGAGTCGAATTATATTGGCTCCGACTTCAACGCATTCATCGACTACACGAAGAACACCGTGATCCTCGATGACGGCGAGTACGGTATCGTGTCGAAGGACAGCTATTCGGTGAAGAGCCTGCGCACCGGCGAGATCATCGACAAGCCGGTCACCGTGATTCCGTGGGATCCCGAACTGTCTCGCAAGGGCGGTTACCCGCACTACATGCTGAAGGAGATCCACGAACAGCCGCAGGCGATCCGTGCCGCACTCGCCATCAGTGACGAGGAGATCTCTGCCGTTGCCGAGATGATGCTGGCTGCCCGCCGCACCTATCTGCTCGGAGTCGGCACGACCTATTATGTCGCCCTGTATGGGCAATATATCCTGGCACAGCTTGCCGATCTCGACGTGTCCGCCGCAAGCTCCGATGAGTTCCGATACATCGACAAGACGGATTCCGCATCCGTGGTCCTGGCCATTTCCCAGTCGGGCGAAACGTACGACACCGTGATGAGTCTGCGCCATGCCCGCCAGCGCGGCGCCAAAACCGCCGCCATCGTCAATGTGGTGGGTTCCTCCATCGCGCGCAGCGTCGATCGCGTCATCCTGCAAGGTTCCGGACCTGAGGTGTGCGTCGTCAGCACAAAGGCAGCGCTGGTTCAGATGCTCGTTCTCACACGACTCGCCATCGAGCTCGGCGTGCGACGCAAGGTGATCAGCGCCAAACAGCGCCGTGAATATGAAGCTGCACTGACCTCCCTTCCCGGCGAGATCGAAACGCTGCTGAACGAGAAGTCGGGGCTCATCCGGGCGTCTGCCTATAAGCACGCCAAGGTAAAGAATTGGATTTTTCTCGGACGAGGCATCTACTACCCGATCACCATGGAAGCGGCGCTCAAAATGAAGGAGGTCACCTACATCCACGCCGAAGGCATGCCGAGCGGCTTCCTGAAACACGGCACGTTGTCGCTGGTGAGCCCACAGCTCTACACACTGGTGATGGTGCCTCCGCCCAGTGCTGGCGAGTTATACACGATGACGATGTCCGGCGTAGAAGAAGTCAAAGCGCGCGGTGGTTTCGTCTTCGGCTTCACGTTTGACGACAAAGAAGAAATCTTCAGCGATCGCGTGGTCCTACAGGCGACTCACAACCTGACGGCACCTTTTCTGCCGCTCGTGGGCTCACAGCTTCTCGCCTATTTCACCGCTACGGCCCTCAAGCGCGACGTCGACAAACCGCGTTCGCTGGCCAAGTCGGTGACGGTCGCATAGCCGGCAGCTCCAGCGCAGCACCGGCTTACGTGTTGCCGTCGCCCGGCAACGTCGGATCGCCGGGAGCACAGCGTGCCGCCCCGGGGCCAGGGCATTGGGGAAAATCGAAGGAACGATATGATGGATCGGGTTCAGTGGATTCGGGACACACTCACAGCCGCCTTCCAGCCACAGCATCTGAACGTACGCGACGACAGCGCCCTGCACGCCGGTCACACCGGCGCTGCTGGTGGCGGGGGCCACTTCAGCGTCGAAATCGTCAGTGAGACGTTTCGCAATCGCAGTCCGGTCGAGCGGCAACGCGCCGTCTACGCCGCACTGGGTGACGCCATGCGCCGCGAGATCCACGCTCTCGCATTGCGCACGCAGACCCCGGAGGAATGGCAGGCGCGTTGAGGTTCGGCAACATCGCGCAGATCGCGCACACGGACCACAGATGCCGCCAGCTCGGAGAGCAGCGGACAAGCCCTCGTTTCATTGAATTCGCGGGGGGCCTTGTCTATCGTGCGCCGCCGAGGTTTCTCCCATGCTAAAGTTCATCCGCCGCAACGCCTCCGGGGCGTGGGTCAAAGTCATGTTCCTGGCCATCGTCGCGGTCTTCGTTTTCTGGGGTATCGGCGTTGGCGTCGGAGGCGGGGCACGAACGAGGTACGTCGCCAAAGTGAATGACGACGTCATCACCGAACTCGATTTCCGGCGAGCCTACACGAACCTGCAACGCATGTATCAGGATATCTACAAGGACCGGCTGCCACCCGAGATGCTCAAGGCCCTCGATCTCAAGGGTAAGACGTTGGATCAACTGATCCGCCTCCGCCTGCTGCGCCAGGAAGCGAATCGCATCGGTCTCGAAGTGACCGATACCGAAGTCCGTGATTCCATCGCCACGATGCAGGCTTTCCAACCGGGCGGCCGTTTTGACAAGGATACCTACCTGCGCGTGTTACGCAGCAACAGCCTGACACCCGCCGAATTCGAGGAAAGCAAGCGTGATGAACTCACCGTCGGCAAACTGCAAGACCTCATCAGCGCCGGCGTCCATGTCAGCGAAGACGATGTTCACTCGCGCTACGTCTATGACAACGAAAAAGTCGATCTCAATTACGTCGAGTTCAAGGCGGACCCTTATGTCGCCAGCGTCGCGGTGAGCGACAACGACGTCCAGGCCTACTTCGATGCACATCAGGACAAATTCCGCGAACCGGACCGCGTCCGTCTGGATTACATCCAGTATTCCGCACCCCTTTTTCTGGCGAAGGCCGAAATCAGTCCGGAAGAGGTGCAGGCGTACTACGACTCTCACAAAAGCGAGTTCAGCACACCCGAGCGCGTGCATGCCCGGCACATCCTGTTTCAAATTGCCCCCGACGCGGATGACGCTGCCAGAGCGGAGATTCGCAAACAAGCCGAAGATGTTCTCGCCAAAGCCAGGCAGGGCGAGGATTTCGCCGGATTGGCGGAGAAATACTCTCAGGATTCAAGCGCTGGAAACGGCGGTGATCTCGGCTTCTTCCCGCGCGGGCGGATGGTTCCGCAGTTCGAAGCCGTGGCCTTTTCTCTTTCCCCAGGCGCCATCAGCGAGATCGTCGAGACGGAATACGGCCTCCACATCATCAAAGTAGAAGCCAGGGAAGAGGCAAAATCCCAGACTCTCGAGGAAGCTCGCCCGAGAATCCTCGGCGAACTCAAGGCAGCCAAAAGCATCGAAATGGCCCGGCAGCAGGCCCACACCGATCGCGAGAAAGCGGCGGCCGGCGAGCCGTTGGCACCCCTGGCCGAAGCCATTGGGACCACTGTGCAGACGTCGATTCCCGTCGGCAAGGGTGAGACCGTCCCCTCCGTGGGCAACCTGATCTCGAACGCCGCCATCACCCTCGATACGAATGCGGTCGGTCCTGTCGTCGATGGGGAACTGGGCCCCGTGGTCTTCCGCGTCACAGAGAAGATTCCCGCGCACGTGCCGCCGTTGACCGAGATCCGCGCCAAAGTGGAATCGGCTCTCAAACTCGAAAAAGCCGGCGTGATGGCCAAAGAAGCCGCGGATGCATTTCTCGCCAAGGCGCAAACTTCGGGCTGGGATTCGGCCACGTCGGAGACAAAGGGTGTCGAAGAAAAACAAACTGGTCCGTTCACCCGGGCCGGAGACTTCATCCCCGGAATCGGTACTGTAGAACATCTCAAGAAAGCGGCATTCGACCTCACGACGGAAAAACAGGTTGCCCCCGCCGTCTACGAGAGTGACGATGCCCACATCGTCGTGTCTCTCCATGAACGCATTGCCGCCGATGAGGCGCAGTTCGCGGAACAGAAGAAGAGCCTCATCACACAGTCCGAAAACCGGCGTAAAGCGCAGGTCATGGAAGAGTTCGTCGATTTTCTGAAGGGCCGCGCCACCATCGACGTGAATCAAGAATTCCTGGCAAGCATCAGTGATAGTTTGCCGGGCGGCCGCATGCGCTGAGCATTCATGGAGCAGGCAGCCGCGGGCTTTCACTGGATCGGCGGCCCCGTCGCCTGCCTCCTGCTGCACGGATTCACGGCAACCCCCGAGGAAATGCGCTTCCTCGGATCGCGCCTTCACGACGCCGGCCACTCTGTTCTCGGGGTTCGTCTCGCTGGCCACGGCACATCGCCTGAAGATCTGGAAGCAACCCGCTGGCAAGACTGGTTGGATTCCGCCAGCCAGGGTTTGCGACGCGTACGGGACCGGGCCGAACATGTCGTGGTTGTCGGCCAATCGATGGGAGGATTGCTGGGATTGCGGCTCGCCGCTCATTCCCCGAACGATATCGACACGCTGGTATTGCTGGCACCTGCGCTTCGCCTGACCCGGCCGTGGTTGCAGTGGATCAGACCAGCGCTCCCCCTCGTGGCTCTTTACCGGCGCTTCCTCGACAAAGGAGAATCCGACATCTCGGATGCAGAAGCACGTGCAACCCGCGCACAGATTTCGCAGGTGCCTGTGCGTTCCCTGCATCAGTTTCTTCTTCTGCAGTCTGCCGTGCGCCGCGACCTGCCACGGGTGCATCAGCCGGCGTTGATCCTGCAGTCACGCCAGGACCACACCTGCCATCCCGCAGGAGTCGATCTCCTCCGCCGCACACTCTCGGGTCCCACCGAAATCGGTTTTTTCGAAGAGAGCTTCCACGTCCTCAGTGTCGATGTCGATCGTGAGCAGGTGGCCCAGCGTATCCTCGACTTCATCCGCTCGCGTTACGCAGTCCCCCGTCCCAACCAACCCCAGCGTCCTCCATCTCACAGGCGTTGACTTGATACGCAGCCGCCGGTACCGGCTGGGTTTCTGAAATGCCCACCAAGTACGTCACTGCCGGCGCGCACCGCATCCACTATTTCCACACCGGTGCCACGACTCTGCCGGATGTTCCGCCCAACACGGAGCGGGGCGAATTGCTTCTCTTTCTGCACGGTGCCGGATGGAATGGTGCCTTGTGGCAGAAATCGATGTCGGATTTCGCAGAAGAACACTCGCCACTGGCCCTGGATTTCCCGGGGCACGGCCGTTCGACCGGTATCGATGGCCTACGTTCCATCGACGAGTATCGAGACTGCCTGGCCGATTTCATCGAGGCGCTACGGCTCCGTCCCGCCGTCCTCGTCGGGCATGGCCTGGGTGGCGCGGCGGCTCTGGCCTACGCCATTTTCCATCCACAGCGGGTTCGCGGGCTCGTGCTCACTGGAACGGCGGCCCGTTTCCAGATCCCGGCGGAACAACTCGACACGTGGCGTAACGTGATGCGCGGCCGCCGCGCTCAACCGTTCACGAACGAGGGATTCGCCGCGCTGGCCGATCCTGGCGCGCAACGCGCCGTCCTCAGCGAACAGATCAAGACCGATCCGCGAGTGCGCTACATGGATCTCGTGCTGAGTGAATCTTTCGAGGTGACCCCCTGGCTCGAAGAACTGAAACTGCCCGTGCTGATCATCAACGGCGTCGAAGATCCTTATGCGCCACCGGAACGGGCCCGAGCCTTGCGAGACGGGATCACCGGGGCGGAACTGGTGATCGTCGAAGGTGCGGGACACTACGTGCCATGGGAACGACGTGGGGCGTTCGAAACGGCGTTGCGGCAATTTCTCGTCCGCCTGGAAGGGCAGACATGAGCCTGGCGGGAAAGGCTGCGATCGTGGGTGTGTACGAACACCCGACACGTTGGGCACCAGACAAGACCGCGTACCAGATCCATGCGGAAAGCGTACGCGGCGCACTCGATGACGCCGGCCTGGCGATCCGGGATGTCGATGCGTTTTTCACCTCGGGCGTGGGACCTCTGGGTGTCATGACGGTGGCCGAACATCTCAACCTGCAACCCCGCTTTATCGACTCGACTTCGATCGGCGGTTCCTCGTTCGTGTCACACGTCGTCCATGCAGCCGCGGCGATCGCGGCGGGTCTATGCGAAGTGGCATTGATCAGCTACGCCAGCACGGCCTCCTCGGAACGGTTCGCCGTCGGAACCGGGGGCAGGACCGGAATGGATCCTCCGGATCACTTCGAGGCACCGTATGGACCGACCGTCGTCAATGCCTATGCCCTGGTGGCACAGCGTCACATGCACGAATTCGGCACCACTGCCGAACAGTTGGCCGAGGTTGCCGTGACCACACGCCGTCATGCAGCGCTGAACCCGGCGGCCAAATTCCGTGAACTGCTGACAATCGAGGACGTACTGGCATCACGTATCGTATCGTCTCCCTTGCACCTGCTCGACTGTTGCATCATCAGTGATGGAGGCGGCGCCGTGGTGATCACGTCAGCGGAACGCGCCAGGGATCTGCGCCGGTCACCTGTACGGATCCTTGGCGGATCGGAAGCCCTGTGTCACACGCAGGCCGGGCGCCGGGATCTGCTGGATATCGCCGCCAGCCAATCGGGTCCACTAGCTTTCGCCATGGCGGGTGTCGGCCACGAGGATATCGATCTGTGCATGATCTATGACTCATTTACCATCACCGTCATCACGACACTGGAATCTCTCGGCTTTTGCGAGCGCGGGGAGGGAGGCACCTTCGTGCAGAACGGGCGCATCGGGCTTGGAGGTGCGCTGCCCATCAATACCGACGGCGGTGGTTTGTCCTCGAACCATCCGGGTATGCGCGGTATCTTCCTCGTCATCGAAGCCGTGAAACAACTGCGCGGCGAGTGTGGAAATCGCCAGGTGCCGGATTGCCAGATCGCTCTCTGCCACGGCACCGGCGGCATGCTCGGCCTGCGCCATAGTGGCGCCAGTCTGATCCTGGGCAGACCCTGAGAGGCCACATGCGTAACCCGATCGCTGAAACCGGATGTTCAACGCCGCCAACCGCACCGGGCGGAACGAGGCAGTGATGAATCAGAAACCATTACCGCGCATCGACGAGGAGTCGAAGGGATTCTGGGAAGCCTGCCAGCGGCACGAACTCTACCTGCAACGTTGCCGGACCTGTGGGGAGTTCCGGTACTATCCGCGCGCCCTCTGCCCGTACTGCCTGAGCGACTCGACCGAGTGGGTGCTTTCCTCCGGAAGAGGCACCGTATACACATTTACGGTGACCTATCAGAACCAGGCGCCTGGGTTTCGTGATGAACTGCCCTACGTACTGGCCTACGTCGAATTGGAAGAAGGAGTGCAGTTGTTGACCAACCTCATTGACTGTCGCCCCGAAGAAGTCCGCATTGGAATGCCCGTGGAAGTGCACTTCGAGGATCTGACACCCGAGATCAGTCTGCCGAAGTTCAAGCCGATCACGGAGAAGACGACGTCCTCCTTGACGACATGATTCTGGATCTGCACACGCATTCGGAAGCCTCCGAAGATAGCCGGGCTTCTGTGGAAACCTACCTCAAGTGGCTCTCACGCAAACGCGATGTGTTGCCGATCGACGGATTGGTGCTCACGGAGCACCGCCAGTGGGACCCTGATGTGGATTACCGCGTCCTGGAAGACCAGTACGGCTTTCTCATCCTGCGCGGCGCAGAAGTGGAAACCGACTATGGCCACATGCTGGTGTACGGCGTGAACGACGACATCACACGGCGTTTCGATTTCAGTGACGTGCGCCTGCCGGCGCAGGAGTTCATCACCGAAGTAGAGCGGAGGGGCGGTGTCGCCGTGCCGTGCCACCCGGGTCGACCCACCATCGGGCTGTGCGAACACTACGAAACGAAGGGAAGCCTCGAGGGTGTGGTCGTAGTCGAAGCGCTGAACGGCGGAAGCCGCCGGGGAGAAAACGAGCGTGTGCAATCTTTGATCGATCGGCACGGTTATCGAGCCATCGGCGGCAGTGATTCGCATCTGGTGAGTTTCGTCGGCATCTGCGCAACGGAGTTCGAAGGGGAACTGAACAACGTAGAGGATCTGGTCCAGGCGCTCCTCCGGGGGAACTACCGTCCGGTGGATTACCGGGATCGGTCGAGGGTCGGTTCGACATGAGTAGATCGATCCATCCTTCGCTGATCGGCAGCGAATTCGACCACACGGTCTACGAACCGGTGACACAGGCAGAGATTGACGCATACGTCGCTGCCTCCGGCGAGCCGGCGCCCGGCCCGGGCATCGCTCCGCCAACTTTTGTCGTCAGCCTGCGAACACGCCGTTTCCTGCCGAAAGACCTTCTCGATCTGCGACTACGAGGCCTGGATGCCGGCAAGGACATCGAGTTCGGAGCACCGATCCGCGTGGGCGATCGGCTGGAATCACGCAGCACCGTACACGATATCTACGAAAAGACCGGTCGCAGTGGGAGCATGCGTTTCATCATCCTGCGCACCGTCATCACACGAAGCACCGGTGAGCGAGTAGCAACCATCGATCAGAAGATGATGGCCCGTTGATCAGGCAGATCCGGACCCGGCTCAGAACATGCCAGCGGCAGGAATCATCTTCGACATGGATGGCGTGCTCGTCGACAGCGGTGCGGCCCACGCGCTGGCCTGGCAACGGCTGGGAAACGAGGTGGGGACACCGTTCGGGCCAGAACTCTTCCGGCGCACATTCGGGCAACGCAACGAAAGCATCATCCCCACCTGGCTCGGATCCACGGTTTCGACAGAACGTGCGGCACAGCTCGGGCTCCGCAAGGAGGCGCTCTACCGAACGCTGGTGCGGGAAGGATGTGTGAAAGTGTACGGCGGGGCGGCGTCACTCATGCGTGAATTGCATGCGGCCGGGGCCGCAGTCGCGATCGCTTCGAGTGGACCGCGCGCCAACATCGAGTTGCTGATCGACATCATGCAGGCGGCGTGCTGGATCGATGCCGTCGTTGCGGCGGAAGACGTGACTCACGGGAAACCCGATCCGGAGGTGTTCATCAAAGCTGCCGCGGCACTTTCCGTGCCCGCTCCGGCCTGTGCGGTCATCGAGGACTCGGTTCACGGGATCGAAGCCGCCCGGCGAGCCGGTATGTATGCCGTGGCCGTGCTGACCTCTACACCACGCGCCGATCTCGAAGCCGCAGGCGCCGAATGCTTCGCGCCGGAGATCAGCGCTCTCGACGCTGCAACGCTGCTGCGCGTACTGCGCGCGAGAACCTGAGGAATACCGCCCCCCCAAAGCATCATCGAGCGGCTTTTACTCCCCATACCATTGCCTGCTCCGGACGTTCTGGAATTGCCAGGGGCTTTGGACGTCGAGCCGTTCGGGAAAATACTTGCCACGCCCATCGAGGGGCGTCCACTCCGTGAATTCTCCGACCATGCGGCCGAGGTACGGTTCTGCTGTCGCCAGACAATCATCGAAATCCAGGTCGTCGGGCTCCAACACACCTCGCCGCGGGTGGCGCAAGGCCCACATCACAGCGGCAATCGCCCCGGCCGTCACCTGTACCGTTGTGGCGTTCGCGTATGCCACATGCCGGCGCGCATCATGAATGGAAAGCTGCGAACCATACCAGTACGCATTCCGTTCGTGTCCGCTGAGGAGCACGCCCAGCTCATCCATCCCTTCCACGATCTCCGCACCGAGGCGCCGGCAGGTGGATTGCAGGACCCACCCCCTCCCTTCCAGTTCCAGCGCGGATAGCATGGCATCGTCACACGGGTGGTATACGAACATCACACTCGGCCGGTACAGAAATTCGTCACCGTCACAAATCGACAGATAATCGGCGATGGAAAAAACCTCGTCATGCGTCACGAGCATGCCCTGAAAACCACCAATCGAAGGCGCCCAGCTCCGTGCAAAGGTGCCTGCCCCAGGGCGCTCCAGATACAACGTACCGGAACCACGACGATGTTCGCGCGCCCGGATCGGCCGGCGTTTCTCAGAAGTGCCGAAGGACAGTTCGACCGGCTGCATCAACTCATCGACGAACCCATCTATCGACCATGTGTTGATGAATTCTCCGTGGCGTTTCGGCCGCTGACTGGCCTGGGTGTCACGCTCCGATATCTGAATCGTGGAAATGCCCAGATCGCGTGCAAGAATTGCCCACTCCTCACGCGTGGCAGGCTTGCCGTTTTCATTGCGAATGGCCTGCTTGAGATGGAGAAGTGCGCGTTTGACAAAGTGCGATACCAGGCCGGGATTCGCACCGTGATCGACGATGGCCGTGGGTGAATCGGGCCCCAACTCCCTTGCAAGTTCGATGACCCTGGCACGGACGGCATAATTCGTGCGATCGGACAGTTCCAGCATGGGATTATCAAAGACGCCGGGCCAGGGTTCGATCGAAGTATCGACGTAGAGCGCACCGCGTTCCGCGCAGAATCGGATTAAATCCACACTCGAAATATCGATCGATAAATTCAGCATGAAATCGCCATCGCGAACGTAGTGTTTGAGGATTGAGCGGTAATTGCCGGGCGTCAGGATGCAGTGGATGAACCGCGTTCCGCAGCGTTCCGCAATTCGCCGGCCTGCTTCGTCGGCGGAAAGAACGACCATACGTTCATAGATCCCCTCGATGTGGCGTCCGATCACCGGCAAAAGCGCCTGGCCAATGCTCCCACAGCCGATCATGATCATACGCCCCGCAAAGCTCGGTGGCATCCGTGACTCCTATCCGGGTGCTCCCATCTCCAACCCCGGTGTGCACGTGGAAATGGGCTGTCTTATATCACGGATGACAATGAAATAGACAAATTTACCGGACCGAGGGGTAGACTCCGACCGTAAACGAGCATCGCCAAACGACGACGGGCGGGTTCTTTCGAAAAATAAGAGTCTGCAGGTAATCGTCAGAAACGGCCGCTCATCCTTCAGCGAATACCGATCCGCTCCGCATTGAAGAACATCGTAAAACCACATGCCCGGCATTCACGGACCAGAAAGTGGAGGGCGCGACTGAAATCAGGTTGCTGCCCGGGAAGAACGAATGGGGCGGTCACCAGATCCGGATGGCTGAAAAACTCGTCCGAGCGGCCGCAAGCCTGACACTCCTTCGCATGATCCGTGATCTGCTTGAACCAATGTGCCAGTTTCTTCTGCTGGTCGGCGGTGAACATTTGAGAGGCTCCTTCTGTCACTACAGGCCCCGGTCGCGAGAAAATCTCTGAACTACCACAAATCTGAGGCACAAGACCGGACAATCGAGATCCTATAGAACGCGCCACTCATAAGGGAAGATTCCCCGTGGCGGCACGCACACTTTTGTCGCGCTTGTACGCTTCGAGCGTTCGTTGTGCGATGCGCCACTGGTGCACTTCGTCGGCGCCATCGGCAAAGCGCGCCCAACGCGCATGCTGAGCCATCATGGCCAGCGGCGTATCGGTCGAATACCCCAGGGCGCCATGTACCTGGATGGCCCGATCGATGATGCGATTGAGTGAATTGGCCACGAAGTGTTTCGCCATCGACACCTCCCCGCGAAAATCCTCCCCACGATCGATCTTGTAGGCAGCGTGCAAAACCATGAGTTTGCACTGGTAGAGTTCCATCGTGGAGTCGGCGATCATCCATTGAATCCCCTGTTTCTCGGACAGCAACGAACCGTGGGCAAACCGTTGCAGAGAACGATCGGCCATCATGTTCAGCGCGACTTCAGCCTGGCCGATCCAACGCATGCAGTGCGCCAGACGGGCCGGACCGAGACGGGCCTGGCCGAGCAAGTGGCCCTGGCCACGTTGCCCCAGCAGATTTTCACGTGGAACGCGCAAATTCTCGATGCGAATCTCGGCGTGATTGTGATGGCCGGACATGGTCGTGATATCACGCACCACAGTCCAGCCCGGTGACGGAAGGTCTACGAGGAAGGCACTGTTGGCGGCCTGGGGGATCTCGGGATCCTCTTCGGTTCGTGCGATCAGGATTGCAAACTTCGCCCCGCTGGCTCCCGAAATGAACCACTTGTGACCATTGATCACCCAGTGATCCCGCTCGAGTACCGCTTTGGTCTGGATGAGGGTCGGATCCGACCCGGCGACCTCCGGCTCAGTCATGGCGAAACACGAACGCGCGTAGCCCTCACAAAGCGGGCGTAGATACTTCTCCTTCTGCTCCGCAGTGGCCCAGTGCAAGAGAGTATGCATATTGCCTTCATCGGGCGCCTGGGCGTTCAGTGCATAGGGTCCGAATCGCGACTTCGCAGCCTCGGCCGAAACGGCGGCCATCGCCACATGCCCCAGTCCCATACCTCCGAAGTCCTTCGGCATGTGCGGCAGCCACAACTCCCAATCTTTTGCCGCAACGCGCATTTCAATGATCGACTGGATCAAGAAACGCCGGTCACCCGTCCGGCCGGCAATGCGAGCCTCGGCGGGAGCAACCACCTCTTCGATGAAGCGGCGCACCTTGAGACGCAATTCCTCAATCTCGGGAGGGAAACTGAAATCGATGGCCATGGCGAATCCTTTCCGGCGCCCTGCTTACCTGAGGATAGGGTTCAGCGACAGAGGAGATACGGAGCGATGCTCTCCTTGGCTTGCCGGCACCCCTGCGGTAGCTTCAAGCCGTGCGTCACTTCGCCGACGACCTCATCATCCGCATTCGCGCCCTCGGCCACCCCCTCTGCCTCGGTCTGGATCCACATCTAGCGCTGATCCCACCGTTGTTCCGGCGTGGTTCGATGGAGCGGCGTGATCCACAGACGGCTATCGCCGTCGAGGAATTTCTCCGCGCCATTCTCGATCGGTATGCCGGGAAGGTGGCCATCGTGAAGCCACAAAGCGCATTCTTCGAACAGCTTGGATGGCGCGGTGTGCAGGTCCTCGAACACATTGCCGAGCATGCCCGGTCACTCGGATTTCTCGTGCTCCTGGACGCCAAACGTGGCGATATCGACTCGACCGCCGCGGCCTACGCGTCCTACCTGGATCTGGAGAGCGCACTCCCGGTCGACGCCGTCACCGTCAATCCGTACCTTGGACGCGACACCATGGACCCCTTCATCCAGGCGGCACAGGAGCACGGCAGGGGCCTTTTCGTTCTGATCAAGACCAGCAATCCGGGAGCGGCCAACTACCAGGATCTGAACGTCGGTGGAGAACGTCTGTTCGAACGTATCGCTCTGTCCCTGCGGGACGCAACGGAGACTATGTGCGGCCCGCAGACCGGATGGTCATCGCTGGGCGTGGTGGTCGGTGCCACCCAGCCACAGGATGCCCCGCGTGTGCGCGAGATCCTCCCTCACTCTCTCTTCCTCGTGCCCGGCTATGGAGCGCAGGGTGGCGGGGCAACGGCGGCCCTCCGTGGCTTCGTACGAAATTCCGGCGGCTATCTGGAAGGGGGGATCGTCAACTCCTCCCGCGGCGTCTTGTTTCCGGCCGGATCCGACACGAACGATCCAAAGGCCTGGGAGCGGGCCATCGATACAGCACGTCACAAAGCCATCGCTGAGTTGGGCGATGCGGTTTCCTGCTGATCCACGCCGCCGCCGGCGGAACAGGCATGTGACGGTAGAGATCCCAGCGCAGGGAAAAGGACGCGGCCGATCCAACGGGACGGGATAGGATCCCTGGGGATCTCCTGGGCTCATAGGACACCGGGGGACCATGATATCGGGCAGGTGAGCGTTCCCTGGTTGTGCCTGCGGTCACAGCTTGCTACGAAGGCAATCGGAGTAGCCGCCTTTGAGTGAGTCGATCGGTCGCGCCCCTAGGCGCTCACGCAAGCGGGTAAACACGACTACGGCAATCGGTGCCGCCGGTTGTGAGGTGCGGTGTAGGACGGATAACCGTACCGGAGCCCAGGAAACTGGTAGCTCTCATATTAGCGTGGTCGCCTGGCGACCCTGACCTGGAGGCACGAAATGGGCCGTAAATTGTTCGTGGGAAATCTTCCTTTTGACGTGGCAAATCAGGACTTGGAGCAACTGTTCGGCCAGGTCGGGAAGTGCGATTCGGTGTCGGTGATCACCGATCGCATGACGGGGCGCTCGCGCGGATTCGCTTTCGTGGAAATGAGTTCAGACGAGGAAGCGGAGCAGGCAATCCAACAATTCAACGGGTACGACCTTCACGGGCGTGCCATCACCGTCAACGAAGCAAGGGAACGCGAGCAACGTCCGGGCGGCGGCGGCGGTTTCGGCCGTGGCGGCGGTTTCGGCGGCCGTGGCGGGCCGGGTGGCGGTCGCGGTGGCCGTGGCGGCGGCGGTGGTGGTGGTGGCCGCGGTCGCTACTGATTTTCTCTGAACACACAAGAAAGGCGGTCCTTCTGGGACCGCCTTTCTTCCCCGCACCCCCCGGCATCAGCCGCGCACCGGCACGAACCACACCGGACACGGGGCACGATGCAGCACGTCACGTGCGGTATCGTGCGTGAACACACGACGGAAGAAACTCCGTGCGTGTTCCCCCATGACGATGAAGGCGGCGCCGAGGCGCTGACTGACTTCGATGATCCGGGCCGTCGGATCACCCGTCTCGACGTGCTCGTGCACCTGGATCGCAGGAATGTCCTCCGGTGTCGACGCTGCGAGCGCCTCCTGCGCTTTTTCGAGTTGCTGGACGCTCGCGCCACCAGGCAGCACGTGCAGCAGGTGGACCTGCAACGGCAGGAAACGCGCCATTTCGAAGGCATAAGCCACGGCTTTTTGCGCGGAATCCGACAGGTCTGTCGGCACGACAACAGCAACGCCGTTGCCCTGCGGATCACGCAATCGGAAGCCCTCGGCATTCACCCCTTCGTGCAGGGTGAGCACAGGACAGGGACTTCGATCGATCAGCCGTTCGGTAACTGATGCGTGATCCGCCGTGCTCCATCCGTGGCTGCCCAGAACGAGGAGATCGGCCGGCAATGCGTTGGCCAGTTCGAGAAGCACGACACCGAGGGGACCGGAACTGATGCTGGCCTCCACCGCCACGGGTCCCTTGATCTCCTTGATGAGAGCCCTCAGTTGCGACTCGGCACTGATGCTGGATGATGATCCATCATCGCGATGGACCTCGTTCCACTCCCAGGCGCGCGTCACCCCGGGTTGGACCCCGGCAATGTTGTGGTGCAGGAGAAGTCGCGCACCAAATGCGGCACACACTTCAGCGGCAAGGGCCAGTTCCTTTCTCGACAGATCCGAGAAATCGATGGGACAGAGAACGTTCCGCAAGAGCGACATACGCACCTCCGTACTTCCAGCGCTACTTCAAGTTCCCTGCCAGAAGATCATCGCAAGACGCTACGCTGCGAAGAGAGAAGCCGGCGCAAGATTGCGAGGGAATCGCCCGGCTGTTCCTGAAGCCGGGAAAGCCAGCAGAAGATTTCCCGTTTGGCGCGTCCCCGAAGTCTGTGGAACACTACGCTCGATGTCCTGGAACCGATCCCTCCTCTTTTGCCTTCTGCTCGGTTTCTACGGCTGTGTGCCACGAGAGCCGCCCGAGCCCCTGCTTCCGCCACCTGTACCGACCGCCCCGTTGCTCTCCGAAGAGGACGTCAGGCCGATCGCACGCCCCGACCTGCACATCGAATCGGTACAATCGGAGCCTGCCGCCGATGGTTCGGGGACCCGGGTGACCGGTATTCTCGTGAATCGGGGGAATGGCCCGGCACGGACCCTCGAAATCACGGTACGAGTGTTCGATGCGCAAGGGGGTCTACGCCAGCAAACGACGGCGCATGTGGATCGGATTCCCTTGCCTGCCGGAGCAAGCACCTCTTTCTCGGCAACACTTGGTCATGACCCGGAAGCGGAAGAAATTCGCGTCGAAGCCATCGGGAAGTAACGATCGAGCATCCACCGGCGGAACGGCGCTTCGCCGGTACTCAAGGATCCGCCGCACGGAACGTACCAGATCCATCGTGTTTCCGGCCAGGCACACCCCGCATTCTACGGGCTCAAAGATTCTGGATCGATGTCTGTGTATCCGGCTGGAACCGCATGGATATCATCGAGAGGCACAGGGAATACTCGGAAATCCTGCGTCAGACACAGACGGAGGTCTCTCTACCACTTCTCGAGTTTCGCAAGGCGCTCCCGATGCCATGCCGGGTCCCCGAAAGCGTGTTCGTTCCACTTCGCGCGCTTGAACCACAAATGCATGTCGTGCTCCCACGTAAAACCGATACCCCCATGGATCTGTACTGCTCGGTTCGTGGTTCGTGCATAGACATCTGCCAGACGTGCCTTTGCTACCGATGCGGCCCGCGACGCCTCCTTCGGCCGGTGATCGAGCGCATACGCTGCATACCACACAAGGGAACGTGCGGGTTCGATGTCACTGACCATCTCTGCGCATATATGTTTGACGGCCTGGAATGAACCGATCGGGCGGCCAAACTGCTCCCGTACCCGCGCGTATTCCACCGAAAGTTCGAGAGCGCGCTGCGCTCCCCCCAGACAATCCGCAGCGAGGACTACGCAGGCCGCATCCATCACGCGACTCAACACCTTCCAGCCTTTCGTCGCATCTGCCATGAGAGCAGATGCCGGGACTTGTACGTCCTCGAACTCCACCTCACATGGGCGCCGTGTCCGATCGATGTCCTCCAAGGGGTGGATCCGTAGCCCTGGTAGGTCACACGGAACGAGAACGATACCGATCCCCGATTCACCTCTACCCTGCATGCGGACGGCTACCAGGAGGGCATCTGCCACATGGGCATCGAGGACAAACTGCTTCGTGCCACGTAGAGTGAAACCGTTACGATTTTTTGTACACCGGAGTGCCACTCCTTCGGCATCCCAGCGGTCGCTCGCCTCGAGAAGGGCCAGTGTAACGATCGCCTCGCCCGAAGCGATGCGCGGCAGCCAGGCCTTTTTGTGTGCGGGCGGCGCGCCATAGGTCAGTGTCAGCGCCCCCAGAACTGACGAAGAAAAGTAGGGTCCCGGCGCCACGGCACGGCCGAGTTCTTCGGCCAGGACGGCCAGATCCAGAATACCCAGACCGAGTCCTCCCCAGGTTTCCGGGATCACCAGTCCAGTCCATCCCATTTCCGCCATGCCCCGGTGCAGGGCACGCGAGAAACCATCGCCCTCAGGTGGGATGACCTGGCGCACGAATTCCGTCGAACACTCCTTCGCCAGAAAATCTCGAGCGCTTCGCTGCAAAAGTTCCTGATCTTCTGAAAGTCCGAAATCCATCGATTGTCTCCGGGGCGCTCCTTCCCGTTTCCGGTATTTCCGGTACTTCGGCTAGCCCCTGTATCAACGTACCTGTTGCTCGAGGTCCAACACGGAATGGCTTTTCCGCCGTCTACGCGGATCTCTCCCTTGGTAGTCCCAGGCCACGTTCGCTGATGATGTTCTTCTGGATCTGTGATGTTCCACCACCGATGATCAGACCCAGAGTGAACATGAATTCCACCGGCCAGGTGCCACGGTCGATGACGTGTCGAGAGCGGCGCGCCAGTGTCCCATAGGAGCCCATGATTTCCATGGCCAGTGCGGCAATGTCATGGTTGAGTTCGGTCGAGACGAGTTTGTTGACCGACGCTGCGATCCCCGAGGAACGACCTTTGATTGAATCCGTCAGTTGTCGAAAAGCGTGGTATTTCATGGCTTCGACACGCAAAAGCAGGTCCGCCAGCCGCTGGCGCATGACCGGGTCCTCACTTGCCGGGCGCCCGTTACGGAGGTGTTGCCGCGCCAGCCGCACCAGGCCATTGAACATCTGCTGGGTTCGCGTGGTCGATCCGAGCATGTTGCGCTCGTGTGCCAGGGTGGAATTGGCCACGAGCCATCCCTCGTTCAACTGACCTACCAGATTCTGCCGTGGCACCCGTACGTCTTCGAAAAAGACCTCGTTGAAGCCGGCGTCTCCTGTCATCTGGACGAGCGGACGCACCGTGATGCCGGGCGATCTCATGTCGATGAGGATGTAGGAGATCCCTTTGTGTTTGGGCGCCTGAGGATCGGTGCGGACGAGGCAGAACATCCAATCGGCGTATTGCGCATTGGATGTCCAGACTTTCTGGCCATTGACGATGAACTCATCGCCAACGAGATCTGCCCGCGTCTTCAATGATGCGAGATCCGATCCCGAGCCGGGCTCCGAATACCCCTGACACCAGATTTCTTCGGCCGTCAGGATTTTCGGCAGGTAACGCTGTTTCTGTTCCTCGGTGCCGTGGCGGATCAGCGTCGGACCGACCATCTGGATCCCCATGATCCCGATCAGCCCGGGAGCGCGCGCAAGCAGCAGTTCTTCGTTAACGATCGTCTGCCGCACCACGTCGGCTTCTTGCCCACCGTATTGCCGGGGCCATCCGAGAGCGACAAGACCGGCATCATATAATTTGCGTTGCCACGCACGCATCTCGGCGATCTTACGCGGATCGCCATGTTCACTGGGCTGTGAATCCCTGTCCTTACGGGGAACGTTGGTCTTGATCCAGGCCCGCACCTTCTGGCGGTACGCTTCCTGTTCCGGTGTAAAAGAAAGATCCATGATTCACCTCATCTGTCCTGCGGCCTGCTTGACGCATTCGGCTGCACGGAGCAACCAAAACCTGAGCTCCCTGTTCGAAATCAGGTGCTGCGGCGGACGAATCGCCCCCCCAGCTCAGACTTTCACCCGATGCAGTCCCAACCAGCGACGGATTGCCCAACGTTGAACACGGCTTGGGATCTTGCCGCGAAGGATATGGCGAATCCACGAATCGGCGCTCACCGGATAACGGAATCGCGGGTGAGCCGTCTCGAGAGCCTGCGCAATGACAGCAGCCACCTCCTGCGGATCGCGTGCGTTCTTGCGAACATATTCATCGACCGTTTTCTCCAGGTGATCGAGGATGGGTCGATAGGCACTGTCCGGCGGTTTGATCCGTGGCGAGTTGTCCCAGATCCCTGTCCGGTATGGTCCCGGCTCGACCAGAATGACATCGATACCGAAGGGACACACCTCGAAGGCCAGTGACTCCGCCCAGCCTTCCACGGCCCACTTGGACGCACAGTAAATCGAGTTCGCCGGCTCTCCCGAGAATGCCGAATCGCTGGAAACGATGAGAATCCGCCCCCGCCGTTGTGTGCGGAATACCGGCAGCAAAGCGCGGGTCAGCCGCAGCACTCCGAAGAAATTGGTTTCCATGACACGCCGTTCATCGCTCTCCGGCAGATCCTCGAAGAAGGCGCCCACGGCCACGCCTGCATTATGAACGACCGCATCCAGGCGTCCTCCCGTCTTTTCCAACACGGCAGTAACCGCAGCGTCGACGGAGTGCGGCTCCGTGACATCGAGAAGCTCTACGCTGACACGCTCCCAGACTCCCGCCCTGGATACAGCCTCATCCAGTGCAGCACGCCGTTCGAGATTGCGCATCGTGGCAATTACGTTCCACCCTCGCTTTGCCAACTCCGTCGTTGCTGCCAATCCGAACCCCGAAGAGGTTCCCGTAATCAGCACCGTTCGCATCACTGACCCCCGATTATTTCGTTGCCGCTGTGGACATTCATTCGCTTCACGAACGCCATACGATGCTCTTCGGAAGTTTGGAACTCTGCACCGTGAAAACTGCCGATACTGGACGGACGGGAACAGGTGCTGTCTTGTGATTCGGGTATGTGATCTGCTTTACGCGTGGCGTTGCCTGGTATGATCGATGACTGACAGCTTCGTTCTGGCGCTCGACATGGGATCCGGCTCGGCCAAGGCGGCTCTCATTTCAATACAGGCGGAGATCGTGGCCTCCGCGGCGCGACCGATCACCACTCACTATTTCGCCAACGGCGGAGCGGAACAGTGTCCCGAAGAATGGTGGCAGGCTGTGATCGGTGCCGCACAGGAAGTGGTTCACAAGGCCGGAGTTCCGGCGGAAAGAATCATCGCCGTCGCGTGCACGACGCAGTGGGCCGTCACGGTCCCTGTTGATCGGAAAGGACATGCTCTGCACAACGCACTGTCCTGGATGGACACACGCGGGGGTCCATCCAACCGAACGCTCGTCGAAGGTTGGCCCCAATTTGCCGGCTACAATCTGTGGAAGCTGCGCCAGTGGGTCAAACTCGCGGGTGGCGCACCGACACGCACCGGTGTCGATGGACTTGGGCATATTCTGTTTTTCAAGAAAGAGCGGCCCGACCTATACCGGGAAACCTATAAATTTCTCGAACCGATGGACTATCTGAACCTGCGTCTTACCGGTCGTTATGCGGCCTCGTACGGAACGATTTTCCCGTATTGGGTCACTGATAATCGGTGTGCTGACAGGGTCAGATATGACTCCAGACTCCTGCGTCTGGCCGGCATCGATCCCGACAAGCTGCCCGAACTCTTACCGGTCGACACCGTGCTGGGCACGTTGAAGCCGGAGGTTGCTGATCTGCTCGGGCTGTCGCCCGAAACACGGGTCATCATGGGCTCCTGCGACGGACATTCGGCGGCCATCGGTGCTGGCACCGTGCGAGATTTCGACGGTTACTTTTACATCGGAACCTCCGCCTGGATGAGTTGCCATGTGCCTTGGAAGAAGACCGATCTGTTCCACATGATCACGACAGGGCCGTCCGCTCTGCCAGGCCGTTACGTCGTCATGGCAGAGCAGGGAATGGCCGGACGTTGCCTCGAACTGCTGAAAGACAATCTTCTCTTTCCACACGGTGATGAGACAGTGCACGTTCCGCAGGATGTCTACGGCTATTTGAACCGGCTGGCAGGAGAAACCCCGGCGGGCAGCGACGGGCTCATCTTCACGCCGTGGGTGAATGGTGTGCTTGTCCCGGGAGATGATCCATTTACCCGCAGCGCCTTTTTCAATCAGAATCCACGCACCGGCCGTGCGCAGTACGTGCGTGCCGTGATGGAAGGCGTGGCATTCAACCTGCGGTGGCTCAAGACGCATGTCGAGAAATTCATCGGACGCCCTTTTGATCGATTGCGATTCATAGGCGGGGGTGCGCTCTCCGACGTGTGGTGCCAGATCACAGCCGACGTTCTGAACTGCCAGGTCGATGTCCCGGCCGAACCGCGCATGGCCAATGCGCGTGGCGCTGCCCTGGCCGCCTTTCATGCCCTGGGAAAGATCTCGCCCGATGCCATGCCCGGACTCGTGCCGAGCGCCCGCACATACAAACCCGAGCCGCAACAGCGCAATCTCTACGAACACCAGTTCGAACACTTCCTGGCCTGCTATCGTCGCATGAAGCCGATCTACCGGAACATGAATGCGCCGCGATCGGACCACCTTTCGGATTGAAAGACCTGCCACGAGGAGAACCCATGCTGAACCTTCACCCGTATCGTGACGAGACACAGACGTACGTACGTATTCCTGAACGCGGACGAGACAGGGCGGACATTCTCGCGGAACTGCGCAAGATCGCCGACATCGAAGATTCCAAATGGGAAGGTGGACAGATTTCAGGCTCCTACTACCATGGTGGAAAGGACCATTACGCCTTCCTGAATCAGGTTTTCGGGCTCTTTTCTCACGTGAACCTGTTGCAGCGCGACGTCTGTCCGAGCGGCACCAAGTTCGAAAGCGAAATCATCGCGATGACGGCATCGATGCTGCACGCGGAAGCGGCAGCAGCGCTCGATCCGAAGGACCAGGTGGCCGGTGCCATCACATCGGGTGGCAGCGAGAGCATCATGCTGCCCATGTTGGTGTACCGGGAGCAGGCTCGTACCGAACGTGGCATCACGGCACCCGAGATGGTGGTGCCCAGTAGCATCCATCCGGCATTTTCGAAGGGCGCACATTACTTTGGCATCAAGCTGGTCCGTGTCCCGGTCGGAGCTGATTTTCGCGCCGACGTCGCGGCGATGCGGGCTGCCATTACAAAAAATACGATCGCCATTGCGGGAACGGCAGTGAATTACCCACATGGTCTCATCGATCCGCTCTCTGAACTCTCCGACCTGGCCCTGGAGGCTGGCATCGGATTCCACGTCGATGGATGCCTCGGCGGCTTTTTATTGCCCTGGATCGAGAAGCTGGGCTATCCAGTGCCGCCGTTCGACTTCCGGCTACCCGGAGTCACCTCGATGTCGTGCGATACGCACAAGTGGGGCTACGGCCTGAAAGGCGCTTCGGTCGTCCTCTACCGCAATAAGGAACTGCGCCGCCACCAGTATTTCTCGATCGCCGACTGGGCAGGTGGGCTGTACGCCTCTCCGACGATGGCCGGCAGTCGTTCGGGCGGTATTACCGCCTCGACCTGGGCGGCCATGGTCACGCTGGGAGAAGAAGGGTATCTGGATGCAACACGGCGCATCATGACGGCGGCCGACAAGATCAAGGCGGGCGCACGCCAGATTCCGGAGATCAAGGTTGCCGGAGATCCTCTGTTCTGTATCGCCATGATGTCGGACGTGGTGAACATCTACCACGTCAACGATTATCTGGCCGATCAAGGCTGGCGGCTCAACGGCACACAGTTACCACCGGGCTTTCACATGTGTGTGACCCTGCCACAGACCCAACCCGGTGTGGCGGAGAAATTCGTCGCCGATCTGAACGCGGCAGTCCAGTACGCGAAAAATCCGCCGGACAGTCCCCCACGCAGCGGTGCCATGTACGGTGGTGGGAGTATGCCCATGGAATTCGTCGATCAGATGATGTTGGCATACCTCGACATGACCTACGAACTCGGATGAACGTCCGATTCTGGATAGTGCGATAAACGACAGGCGGGCACTCCCCATGGAGGAGTGCCCCGCCTGTTTCCAACGTCACTGTCGAACGGCTTGCCGGTTACTTCTTGGCGGCCAGACTCTTGGCGTACTCGGCCGTTGCTTTGAGTTCTGCATCGCCCAGGGATTTCACGGCCTTGGGGTGTTTTTTCGTTTCCTTGATCGCAGCCGCCAGTTCCTCGATGCTTTGAGCCGCCACTTTCTCATCACCCACGAGAGGGGGAACCTTCATCGATTTTCCGCTGCTGGTATCCGACATGCCCGTTTCACCGTGGCACTTGGCGCACGACTTTTTGAATTCCGCGGCACCGTCGGCCGCCCAGGCTGTCGACCCCGCGACAAGAAGCAGCGCGGTTGCCATCACAATCGTTCGCATCATGATCCGTTCCTTTCCTACGACGTAGTCTGATCCACTTCGATCGCCCTCAACAGTGACGTATGATCCACGCGCTCCGCAGCACACAAAATGCGTGCACCGCCTATTTCTTCTTCTTCGGGGGAGGCGGCACCTTGCGGACGGGCGCTGGCGCCGGCCTTTCATCATCCTTTACGGCCTCGTTACGGGTCGGCACGTTCGTCCCGACAAAACCGGATACCCGGCCGCTGTCGTCGAACTGCACGCGATACGTGATCCAGCGGTTCATCCAGTAGAGCCAGTCATTCGACGCGGTTGAGGAGGTGCGATGTACCGGCGGATAACCGAGCGACAGCAACACCTGTTCCTTCGTCATACCCACTTCGACACGGGAATCTTTGATCGCCTGCAACGCAGAGTTGGAACTCCTTGCAGCAATCCCACGTGGATCTTCGGAGACAAACATTTTGTCGATATACTGCTGGAGAGACTCTTCCTTGGTCCCGTATTCCTGAAACAGCGTTAGACGTTTCCCAGCCGCATTGAAAGTTACGGATCTGGACCCGCCACCGACGATCTGCACGGGTGTACCAAACGGGATCACCTGTCCGACGTGGTAATTCGCATCGGTGATCTTCTCTGTTTCGTAGTGGATGTTGCAGCAGGTGTAGAGAGTCCGCCCCTGGTATTGTGCCAGAAGCCCTTCAGGCAACCCCCTCTGACAGCCCCACCACACAAACGCGGCAAACGCAGCTATGGCCACTCTTGACAGTCGACGCATTCACACACCTCCCACGAAGGCACTCCTGAAGCAGGCCGAGTCGTATCTCGTGCTCGGCCAGCACACACCAAGTCAGGCATAAAGTCAACGTGGTCCCCACAGTGCGCGGCAAGGAAACAACTCTTTCAACGACTGCGACCTGAAACCTGCGCGACCTCGAGCAGCCGGACCAGTTGATTGCCGAACTGGACCGCAACGGCGGCGTCAACTTGATGGTGATTGTCGCGCAGCGTGGAAAAGCGGGGAGCTTGCGGGCAGTAGCGTTGGTTGTACGGCACCACTCCCCGTGGCGTCGCCTCGGGTCCATCCGCAACGCGCGCACCAGAAAACACTTGAACATCGTAAAGGTCTTCACGACGGCCCCCCACTATCCTAACGGCGTGGTCACGATTGACCTTTCTGTTTTTCGCTGCGTAAGCCATTTTATCAACTTTCTGCCGCACCACGCCCAGACCAGAGGGAATAGATCCGTCCACCACATTCGAGTACTATCCGTTTGACAACTTGACCGGCTATGTGCAAGGAACACCCAGAACTGACGGCATCCCAATCGACGTTCGTCTTAAAAGGGGGTCGCATGCTTCGAAAATCAATTTTGTGTGCTTTCGTTCTGCTCGTGCTGGCGGCTTTGCCGAGCGCAACGTGGGCGACACACTTCCGTTATGGGCACTTGACCTGGAAGCGGCGTCCCGACCTTTCGCCAACGACCGCGGAAATAACCCTTACGAATGCCTTCCGAAGATCCGGGTACCTTGGATCGGGTGGGGACGGGTACGCGGTAACAGGCGACGTCATCTCTGAAAATATCGGGGGTACTTATCTCGATTTTGGTGACGGCACCTGGTTGCCCAACTCAGGCGGTTATCTCAAATATCGTGTCACGGCCTATGACCCACAATCCGATTGGCTGATCGGGGTAGCAATTGATCAAAGCAACCCCTCTGAGCTCATCCTTCATGAATACCCGTCCGCGAACAACGGAGGCGTGCCGTGGATTGCCTCTATTGACAGTTGCTGTCGTATAAACACACTGGAAAACGCTGCCGGTGACGATTACAGGGTGGAGACACCGATTGATTTTTCAGTCAACGGACGCTCTCCGGTCAGCAGTCTTCCACCGATCGTATCCTGTCCCGCAAACGGCACTTGCACGTACGTTGTTCCAGCGGCGGATTCCGATCCCGGTACGAAGTTGTCCTGGCGTTTAGCCAATGCAAGCGAAGATGGCGGGATTACGCAGCCAGGGCCACCTTATGTTGTGAATCCACTGTCCGTAGGTGGAACAACTGGCATCGTCACGTGGGACACAACGGGAGCCGCTGTCGGAAGCCTCTGGGCCGTGCAGATTGTGATCGAAGACCGCGATGCATCAACCGGACTCTTGCGCGGTAAGGTGGCCGTGGACCACATTATAATAATCGTGGCAAGTGGAACGCCTCCCGTCATCGAGCCGCCGGCAAATACTCCTCCTATTTGTGCAAGCACTCAATCGGCATTCGTCGGGGCCCTCCTGACGTTCACGGTATTCGCCTCAGATCCCACTCCGGGCGATACAGTGACTCTAAACTCTGCGGGTATTCCGGTGGGTGCGGTGATCACACCACCGCTGCCGGCAACGGGCAATCCTGTCTCGGCAACCTTCAAATGGAAGCCGAAGACAGGCGACGTAGGCGACTACGTTGTCAATTTCACCGCCACTGATACGGCTGGCCTGCAAACGCTGTGTCCGGTTACGATCACCGTGCGGGCAGCCCGTGGCCGGGCCTCCGCACCTGCGATGTCGACCGCGGGACTTCTGCTTTGTGCTGCGTGCCTGGCCATGATAGGGGCCCGAGCTGCCGCACGGCTCCGGGATCGGTCTGTTTGATCAACAATCCAGCGTGGACATCCACTTTGGCTGGGTGGATGTCCAATCGGGTCGGGTGGATGTCCAATCGGAGGAGAGAGTGTAAACTTCCTCGCGCGACGCTCTCGGAAACCCGTGATTCCCTGGCACACCATTGATACCTTCCATCGGTGCCCACTGGAATCGAGGAGCGTTTCACCCCGGCTGCGCTGACCGCGCTGCGCGATGCGATCGCTGATGCGGGGGGCAATGAGATCTACTTTCTCGGCGCTTGTGACAACACGGGTCGCATCGATGGCATCCGCGTCCTCGCCCGTGGCAATGCGCACGCCGTACCCGCTCTCCTGCAGGTTCCACGGCCCGGCGAGGTGGTCATCCACAATCATCCGAGCGGCGTTCTCCAACCCTCCGATGCCGATCTCAATATCGCCTCCACCCTCGGAAATGATGGCATTGGCACTTACATCGTCGATAACACGGCCACGCGGATCTACGTCGTCGTCGAACCGCATCACCAGACAGCCCCGGTCCAGCTCGATGGTTCGGAAACGGTCTCCTTGCTCGATGAAGGAGGCGCAGTCGCTTCCCGCTTGCCCGGTTATGAGCATCGGCCGCAACAACTGCACATGCTTGCCGCCGTCACCGATGCCTTCAATGATTCTTCTGTCCTGAGCGTCGAAGCGGGCACCGGTACCGGCAAGTCGCTCGCCTATCTCCTGCCGGCCCTGTCATGGAGCCTGCAGAACAAAGAGCGCGTCGTCGTCTCAACGCATACGATCAACCTCCAGGAACAGCTCATCACCAAGGATCTGCCCTTTCTCGTCCAACAAGCCGGCCTCGAAGCGACCACCGCACTGGTGAAGGGTCGCGGCAATTACCTCTGCAAACGCAAAGCGGAACAGATCGAACTGCAACAAAAGGAGCTGATCGAAGACGACCTTTCCCGAGAGCTGCGCGAAGTGCTTGCCTGGGCCCAACGCACGCGCGACGGTAGCCTGAGCGATCTCGCTGTGCGCCCGCGTTCCGAGGTGTGGGAACAGGTCGTCTCGGAGAATGACAATTGCCTGCGGGCACGCTGCCCCCACTACAGTAATTGCTTCTTCTATAGCGCGCGGCGCGCCGCCGCCCAGGCTGATATCATCGTCGTCAATCATCATCTCCTGATGGCCGATCTCGCCCTGCGCGAGCAAACGGGCAGTTACACGCAAAATGCTGTCCTGCCCCCGGCTCGCCGCATCATCATCGACGAGGCGCACCATCTGGCCGATGTCGCCACCAATTTCTTCTCCACACGCTATGGCCTCGCCACACTGGAACGCAATTTCAGCCGGCTTCGTAGCTCCCGCATCGAAACGAAGGGCATCCTTCCCGCAATGCTGGCGATCCTCCGGCGCATTCGCAGTGGTCCGTCCGCTACCGTGGCAGAGGGCGCCGCAAACCTGATCGAAGGGCAGTTGCTGGGGCGGTGGTTCGACGTCCTCACCGAAGCGGACCGGATCTTTACCGAGTTGCTTTATGCCTTCGAGGAAACCACCGGTCTGCAGGCCAACCCGGGTACCGATATCAAACACCGGATCGTTCCGTCTTTCCTGAATACCTCCTACTGGACCCAGGTAGAGACGGAGCTGGGTCGACTGGCACAAATGGCAGAGTCTTTCGCACAGGATCTGACCGGCGTGGCCGATCGCATCGACATCATCGAGGACTCGGTCGAAAAACAACTCGTCTACCTGAACGCCGATCTGAAGGCCGCACAGGGACGCATTCTTGCCTTCGCCGTTGGCCTGGGAGCCTATGTTACAGGCATCGACGGCCATTGCCGCTGGATCGAAGTGACGACTCGCAGCCGGCGTGGCAAGCACATCGTCTTTTGCAGCGCGCCGATCGCCGTGGCACCGCTGTTGCGGGAGGCCCTGTTCGATCAGTTCCCGACCGTCGTCATGACCTCAGCCACACTCACCGTGAATCGGCGCTTCGATTATTTCCACCGGGAGATCGGCCTCGACGAGTTCAAAGACCGGGAACGTATTGCCAGCCTGCACATCGACTCTCCGTTCGACTTTGCCTCGCAATCCCTGCTGGCCGTGCCCGACGACATACCAGAGCCGAACGACGGGAGGTACGAACGAGCCACCCATCTTGCGCTACGCGAGATTCTCCAGGCCACACGGGGCGGAACGTTCGTCTTGTTCACGGCGTTCGCTTCTCTGCAACGTGCTGCAGCCGCGCTTGCTCCCGAACTGAATGCAGCAGGATTTACCATTCTCCAACAAGGGACTCTGAACCGCCATCACCTCCTCGAGCGATTCGTCACAGCACCGCGCGCCGTGCTGTTCGGGACGGATAGTTTCTGGGAGGGTGTGGACGTTCGCGGCGATGCCTTACGTTGTGTCGTCATCACACGGCTGCCGTTTCGCGTCCCCACTGAACCGATCGAACAAGCGCGCGTCGAACACATCGAAGCGCAGGGCGGGAACCCGTTCATGGAACACACCGTGCCGCAAGCCGTCATCAAGCTGAAACAGGGATTCGGCCGGCTGATCCGCGCCACCACCGATCGCGGTGCCGTTGTCCTCCTCGATAGCCGCGTCGTACGCAAGCGATACGGCCAGGTCTTCCTCGACTCATTGCCTCCGGCACGCCGGCTGATCGCCAGGAGCGAACGGGTGTTCGCCGAGTTACGACAATTCTATACGGAACAGGACTAGGCTCGGCAGGTCAGGCTCGCCGGATCGTTCCAACCGTCCAGATGTCTCGCGCAATCCCTCTCAACCTTTCAGACTGCCGCTGAGAATCCCTGCAATGTAATAGCGCTGCAGCGCCAGAAACAGCACGACGACCGGCAGTACCGTGAGCACGGCTCCGGCCATCATCAGTTCGGTATCCTGTACGTGTTCGCCGATCAGATTCGCCAGGGCTACGGGAAGCGTATACATCGAACTGTCGGTCAGTACGATCAAAGGCCAGAGGAAGTCGTTCCAGGTCCCCATGAACGTGAAGATGGCCAGGGTCACCAGAACCGGACGGCAGGCCGGTAAGAACAGTGACCAGTAGATCCTCAGTTCGCTGGCACCGTCGATGCGCGCAGCGTCGAGCAGGCTATCCGGAATCCCCGCAGCATACTGGCGGATCAAAAAGATACCGAAAACACTCGCCAGGCCGGGCACCAGAACACCCCAGTAGGTGTTCACGAGATGCAGCTCTTTCAAAAGGAGGAAAAGAGGGAGCATCCCGACTTGCCCGGGAATGACCAGGGCAGCAAGAAGCAGCCGAAACGTGCGGTCGCGACCGGAGAAGCGAAACTTGGCAAACGCATACCCAGCCATCGAGTTGAACAGCAAAGACACCGCAGTCACGGCTGAGGCGAGAAGCACACTATTGAAGAGCGCTCGTGCCAGGTGCAGGCGGGTGAATAGCGCACGGTATTGCTCCAATGTGACCTGCGAAGGCAGCAGGCGCACCGGCAACTGCGTCGCTTCGCCTGCCGGCATGAGCGATGCCGATACCATCCAGAGCAGAGGTCCCAGGGTCAGAACGGCACCGATGAGAAGGATGGCGTGGAGGAAAAGAGAGGTGACAACACGTCGGCTCAGCAACTTCATCACATTTCTCCCACACCGATCCCGCGCCAGCGCGTGGCAAGAAGGGTCAGGACGAGCATGATGGCAAAAAGTACGAACGCCACGGCAGCTCCGTAGCCCATGTTCCACCACTGGAAACCGTTCTGGTACATGAGCAGCACGATACTGAGTGTGGAATTGGCCGGACCGCCCCGCGTCATCACATAGGGTTCGGCGAAGAGCTGGCAGTAGCCGATCAACGTCATGATGACGACAAAACCAAACGTTGGCGCCAGCATCGGCAGAGTCACACGGCGAAATTGCTGCCAGTTCGTTGCGCCATCGATGGATGCCGCCTCGTACAGGCGCTCTGGGATACTCTGCAGTCCCGCAATGAAAATCACCATATTGAAACCGAAATTTTTCCATGCCGCCATCATAATGATGGCGGGCATGGACCAACGTGGGTCTCCGAGCCAGTCGATCGGCGCCACACCAACTGCACTCAGGACATAATTCAGGATTCCGACCCTGGGGTGGTAGAGTGCACGCCACACGACGGCCACAGCAACGAGCGTGGTCACCACAGGCAGGAAGAACACGGTGCGAAACCAGGCGCTACCACGCACCAGACGGTTCGTCAGCAACAGCGCCGCACCGAGGGAGAGCGCGATCGATAATGGCCCGCCGAGGAGGACGAAAAACGCGGTGTTGCGTAACGCAATGTGAAAAAGCGGGTCGCGCAATAGGTCCGTGTAGTTGCGCCAGGCCAGAAAACGCAGGTTGCCGAGATTGGCGAGCGCATAGATGTCGAAGTCAGTCAGGCTCAGGACAGCCGCCGCAATCACCGGGAGTGCGAAGAACAAGAGCAGTGCCAGCAGTGCTGGCGCCGCAAAGAGCACACCCGGATTGATCCGCCTCATCGGTTTTCCCCGGAGACGGTACGGCTGCCCGGAACACTTCTGTGGTCGAGCAGCCAGCGGCGCTTCTCCAACACCGCGTCCGTATCGGAGTCCAGTGCTGCCAGTGCCTCCTCCTGTGACATTTCGCCTCGCACCGCGGCTTCGGCATACCGCGTCATCAGCGCGGCAATACGTTCCCACTCGGGAATCCTGGGGGTGGATCGTACATGATCGAGTTGCCGATGGAACGCCCCGACACGCGGATCGTTACGCAGGATCGGATCGTCCCAGGCAGAGCGGCGTGACGGCAGGTCACCGCTGAGCGCGTAGAATGCGACCTGTTGCTCCGGTTCGGTGAGAAAACGGATCCATTTCCAGGCGAGATCCGTCCGGGTGGTACCACGCACCAGCGCCAGGCTGGCGCCACCAGCAGTCGAGACACCGTCATGAAGATCGTCCATCGCCGGCAGCGGCGCCGTCGCCCAGGCCTGATCGAGAGACTCGGGCAAACGCCGCCGGAACTCGCCCAGGTTCCAGGGCCCACTGATGTAGTAGGTGAAAAAGCCGGCCGCAAAATCCTGGTAGACGTTGGCGATCTGCGCTTCTCCCGAAAACGGGGCAAACCCTCGACGGAAAAGATCGATGAAGAAAGCAAAACCTCGGCGGAACTCGGCGCTGCGGAAGTTGCCGTAACGATCCCCATCACGCAGAAACTCGGCGCCCGCCTGCAGGGCGAAGATCGCTGGTAGCTGCCATTCGTTGAGAGGGAGAAATATGGCATACCGTCCTGAAGGGGAGCCATGACTCACACGTGCCATTGAGTCCAGCCAACCAGCCCAGGTGGTGGGGGGCTGCAAAACGCCGGCTGCCGTGAGAAGATCTTTGCGATAGAAAAGGACACGGGTATCGACATACCAGGGGATGCCGTAAACGGTATCATCGATCACATTGGTTTCGAGAATGCCGGGAAAGAAATCCGCACGACTCCCTTCGGTGTCGAGTCGTTCATCGAGAGGCTCGATGGCACCGATCGCCACCAGTTCTGGAATCCAGGTGTTGCCGGCCTGGACCACATCCGGGAGGGTTCCGGCGACATAGGCAGTCAGGAGTTTCTCGTGGGCAGCACTCCATGGAATCTGTTGCACTCGGACAACGACACCAGGATTACGCCGTACGAACTCAGGAAGGAGCCGCTGCACGAGTTCGCCCTCACTCCCCATGGCCCAGAACTGCAACTGCATTTGGGAATCGGTCGGAGATCGACAGGCTACCAACCAGAACACGAGAAGCAGGAGCCAGGCATTTCTCATGGAATGCACACGACATAGTTGGCATGAAGCAGCGCCACAGCGCCAGCCAACGACCTGGGCTATTCCTGAGATGCCCGCCTTGCGTGTTGTTGGCGCTCGACGGCCTCTCGGGTTATCAGCGGACCAGAGTCCGTCCGGGGACGCCGACTTGACCGGTGAACGGCGTATGCGAGAGAAGAAGACCTTGCGTCGGCTCATGGACTCGACCCACATCAACCAGAACACCCTGTGGCGGAAGATCCGCTTTGGGTTCTTTCTCACACTTCTTCTCGTGGGTGTGACGGCGCTGACCGCACAAGCCGAGATTACGTTCAATCTGGACAGTGTCGCTGCCAAAGCTGCACGAATGGCCGGTCAATCTTTCCAGGATCCCGGCACCATCCCCGACTGGTTGACCAGGATCTCGTACGATCAGTGGCGAGACATCCGTTTCCGGCAAGACCATGCCATCTGGCGCAATGCCGGCACTCCCTTCCAGATCCAGCTTTTTCATCCGGGCTTCTATTACAACCGGACGGTCACCATCAACCTCGTCGATGACGCGGGGATTCATCCTCTCCGCTTCTCGCCGAACGATTTCGATTACGGGCACAACGACTTTGCCAGCCGGGTGCCGCAAGGTCTGGGTTTCGCGGGCCTGCGCATCCATGCACCCATCAAACGGCCCGACTACTTCGATGAAGTCATCGTGTTCCTCGGCGCCAGCTACTTCCGCGCCGTGGGACGTGATGAGATCTTCGGACTGTCGGCGCGGGGTCTTGCCATCGACACCGGCCTTGCCAGCGGTGAGGAGTTTCCAACCTTCCGTGAGTTCTGGGTCGTCAAGCCAGCACTGTGGGCTACCGACATTGTTATCTACGCACTGCTCGACAGCCCGAGTATGACCGGCGCCTACCGCTTCATCGTCCGTCCCGGAGAGCAGACCCGCGTTGATGTAGAGGCCCGACTCTTCCCCCGTCGCGAAGTACAGCAACTCGGTCTGGCACCGCTGTCGAGCATGTTCTTTCATGGTGAGAACTCGTCGAAAACCGTCGAGGACTTCCGCCCCGAGGTACATGATTCCGACGGTCTTCTGCTGCATTTTCTGAACGGAGAATGGCTCTGGCGCCCGCTCACCAATCCCCGAACACTGCAAATCAGCAACATGCGCATGAACGAACCACGCGGTTACGGGCTCCTGCAACGTGACCGGGATTTCGCGAATTATCAGGATCTCGAAACCCACCGTGAACGGCGAGTCAGCAGTTGGATCCGCCCTCGTGGTGAGTGGAAGGCAGGACGCATCCTGCTCGTCGAGATTCCGAGCAAGTTGGACAGCAACGACAACATCGTTGCTTTCTGGGTACCGGAGAAGGCGCCCAAGGCCGGTGAGACCCTGACCGTCCAATACACAATTTTCTGGTTCGGTGACGACCCGATGCGACCGCCAGGCGGGCGTACGGTTTCAACGCGCCGTGACCGTGGCAACCGAGACGATGTGTACCGGTTCGTAATCGAATTTGCCGGCCAGGAATTGGAAGAGATCCCGGCCGAAACGGTACTACACGGTGCAGTCAGTGTGGCTTCGGGTGACGATGTTGCCGAGTTGCTCGACCAACAGGTCGTCAAGAATGACGTCACCGGGGCCTGGAGGCTGACGTTCCAGGTACGTCCGAAACGCAACGAGCCGATCGAACTGCGCGCCTATCTCGACATCGGTGGCCGGGCACTCACGGAAACCTGGTCGTACTTGCTTGCCCCCTGAATGATGGAATCCTCACCTGAGACGCCTGGCGCACCCGAAACACGGGTGACGCCTCCGAGGCTGTCCGAACGGCTCTTTCAGGACTGGCGTGGAGCCCGGCTCCGTGCCCTCGCCTACCTGGACGCCCTGGACCTGCCGGAGGAACAACACGAGGAACTCGCTCAGTCGGCAGCCGAGCGCGCCTTGTTGCGCGATCCCTGGGGGGAAGACGGCACGGCAATCTCGGAGACGATGCGCTCGTTACGTGAACTTCTCCTGGAACGGATGCCCATAACGCCACGAGCCTGGCACGCGATGCTACCAGATTTTCTCGCCTGGCGACTCGATCGCTTCCTCGGTCCTGCCACTGCTCAGAAACTGCCGCAACGTGGTGGACTCCTGACTTCGCACGCCCCATTACGCCGGCGATCGATGGTGCCAGCAAAAATTGAACGCCGCGTCTCACGGCGTATCTTGCGCCGGATCCGGCGGGAGAAAGTCCAGGAGGCGCCGCGCGGCGCAGAACTACGTAAACAACGTGGTTCGCTCCCATGGATCGGTCCGGCACGCCGCCGGCGCGTCCTGCTGGCAATCCTGGTTCTGATCCCGAGCATCATTGCCAGCGGCTTCATGCAAGACGTGTTGCCGCACCAGGGTCGTACCTGGATCGAGTTTTTCATCGTTCTCTTCTTTGGTGCTCTCTTCGGCTGGATCTCGATCGGTTTCTGGACGGCCACACTCGGTTTCTTGTTGCTCATGCGTGGCGATCGCTTCGCCATCACACGACTGCAACCGATACCCTGGAACACCTTCAAACCCTCGGGCCGCACGGCCATCGTGATGCCGATCTGCAACGAACCGGTAGACCGAGTATTCAGCGGACTGCGCGCAATTCATTCCTCCCTGGAACGCACCGGCGCACTCGAACATTTCGACTTTTTCATTCTGAGCGACAGTTCGACAGCAGACACCTGGGTCCGCGAGGAACAGGCATGGGCGGAATGGTGCCGCGATACGAACGGCTTCGGCCGGATTTTCTACCGCCGGCGCAAGGTGCGGCAAAAGCGTAAGAGCGGCAACGTGGCAGATTTCTGCCGTCGCTGGGGCCGGAATTACCGGTACATGATCATGCTGGATGCCGACAGCATCATGGCAGGAGAGACCCTCGTGCGCATGACGCACATGATGGAGAATAATCCGAACGTCGGCATGATCCAGACAGCGCCGTCAGCCGTGAACCGGCGCTCCCTCCTGGCCCGTGTGCAACAGTTCACCAGCCGCGTGTACGGTCCGATGTTCGCCGCGGGTCTCCACTTCTGGCAACTCGGCGATGGCCAGTACTGGGGCCACAACGCGATCATCCGGGTGGCACCGTTTACCGACCATTGCGGTCTGCCCCGCATTCCCGGCAAACCACCCCTCGGTGGCGAGATCTTGAGCCACGATTTCGTCGAAGCGGCCCTTCTCGGACGTTCCGGCTGGACTTTGTGGCTGGCCTACGATCTCGGCGGTAGCTTTGAAGAAGTGCCATCGACATTGCTCGAAGAGATGAGCCGTGATCGCCGTTGGTGCCAGGGAAATCTGCAACACCTGCGACTCCTCTTTACCGAAGGTTTGTTCGGAGCCCACCGCGCCCTCTTCATCAACGGAGTCCTCTCCTACGTTTCAGCACTTCTGTGGTTCGCTTTCCTGACACTCAGCACGGTGGAAGCCATCGCCGATGTGATCTGGGAGCCGGAATACTTCCCCGGTGGCGCAAGCCTCTTCCCACAGTGGCCAATCTGGCGTCCCGATTGGGCCCTTTATCTGATGGCCGTCACGGCCGTGATCCTGTTCCTGCCGAAAATCCTGAGCCTTTTCCTGATCATCGGCCGTGGTCAGGCCCACGCCTTCGGCGGGCCGTTACGGCTGGTCCTGAGCGCATTCATCGAAACGCTGTTGTCGAGTCTGCTGGCGCCAATCCGCATGGTATTCCACAGTCGCTTTGTCGTGCAGAATCTTCTGGGACGCACGGTACAGTGGACAGCGCAGGGACGCGAAGATGCTGAAACCACCTGGGGGAACGCCCTGCGTTACCATGGCCTCGACACCCTCGTGGCAAGCCTGTGGGGTATTGGTCTCTACTGGCTGAACCCGCACTACTTCTGGTGGCTCACACCCATCATTGCGGCTCTGATTTTGTCCGTTCCCCTCTCGGTTTATGCGAGCCGTGTTCGCCTGGGAGATTTCGCCCGCCGCCACGGTCTGTTTCTCATCCCCGAGGAAAGCGAGCGACCCCAGGAATTGCATGATCTCGATGAAAACCTGGCGCGCGAGGAACGTGAGGACGCGATCCGCGCCCCCCTCGAATCGGACGGGTTCATTCGCGCCATCGTTGACCCGTATGTGAATGCCCTGCACCGTGTGCTCCAGGGACAACCGCGCTCGCTACGGGAGTCCGTGCGCAAACGCCGCTCGGAATGGATTCACAAGCTGGTCACAGAGGGTCCGGATGCACTCCCTGTCAATCCCCGCAAGTGCCTGTTGGCGGATCCGGAATCTGTCGACACGTTGCATCGTGCCGTCTGGGAAGTTGCAGATCCCGCCGCCGCTGCCCGCTGGGGTCGGCCGGGAACACGATCGTGAGATCGATCTTTTCAACGGGAACGCACGCCGAAGTCGGTCTTTTTGATCTTTCCCAGACTGGCTGCTGCAAGTACCGCCAGGCACGGCACCAGCGGGAGGACATAACGAACTGCTGGTTGGACTGCGGCGTGCAGGCCTGTGTAGAAGGCGGTCAACACAAACACTCCGAGAACCATTGGTCGAATCTCCGGTCGATGGCGCCAGAGTCGTAGACCGCCGATCAGAGCGCAGGATAGGAGCGTTCCGTGCAGGAGAGCATAGACAGCCATGCTCAGACGACTACGGCCGAGATACCAGGTGAGAATGAGGTTCCGTAACCAGAGCTGCAACGCCTCACCCCGATGCTGTTGAATCCACTGCATGGCGGCGTGCCGTGCCACATGGTCGCGCACCATCAACGGACTGTCGCGTGACGCTCCCTGGAGTGACAGGTCCTGCCAGAGTGCCAATTCGGCGTCTCGATTCAAATCATCCACCGGCGTCGTCCACCCGGCGTGCCGTGAGATGAAAACACCGTGGTACAGAGCAATTCCCGCATGCCCCGACCACAGATTCGCCACACCAGAATGCCGGAGATTCCAGGCGATCCATGGCGTCATGACAAAGGCTGCGACAACAAGTGCTCCTACAACCCGCCTCGGTGCGCGAACCAACACGCCCGCGAACGCTACCACATGAGCCAGTGCGATGTTCTTTGTCAGTGCCTGCAATCCGTACCACAGGCCACTACGGAAGGCGGACCAGTCGTTACGGCGAAGTTCCACAACGAAGAGTAAGAGGAACAGCGTATAGAGCGTCTCCGTGAATGGACGCGCCACGTACAAGACCAGGAGCGGATGGAAGACGCAGACCAGGGCAGCCACGAATGCGGAGCGACGATCCGCCCACTCCCGAGCTACGAAAAAGACGGCGGCGCAGGTCAACGCACCGAGCACGGATTGCGTCAACTGCCAGGGCCACGCCACATCTCCGAAAAGCAGCATGTGGGCCGCATAAAAAAACGGTACAACCGGTAGCCGCTCCGACCAGGCGTCTCCTGAGGCAAGGTGATAGCCGACCCCGCTGATGAGGTTACGGGCAATCTCGTCGTAACCGTCACCCAGCTCCAGACGGATCGCCAGATGAGGATAGATCAGCCAGCAAAAGGCACAGCGAACCATGAGGGCGAGCAGAAAGATCGCCAGTGTCTCGGGTAGGAGGCCGACTCCAGATGAATCATTCTTCGTGATGCGCTGACCTTTCGAGTGATGCCGCTATAATCGGCACGTGTCCGAGGAAGCAACCGGCAGCGCCAATGTACCTTCTATCGAGGACAAACTCGCGGCCGTGCAACCTCGCCCGGGCGTGTACCTGCTAAAGGACCGCTCCGGCAAGGTCATCTATGTCGGTAAAGCAAAGAATCTGCGAAACCGCGTACGGCAGTACTTTCGCGGCGGTGATGAGCGCACGCAGGTGCGCTTCCTCATGCAGAAGGTTGCCGACCTCGAAACACTCGTCACGAGCAACGACAATGAAGCCTTCATCCTCGAAAACAATCTGATCAAGCAGTACAAGCCCCGCTACAACATCCGTCTCAAAGACGATAAGTCGTACGTCAGTGTCAAGGTGACTCTGCAAGATCCGTGGCCGCGTATTCTGGTCACCCGCAAAATCGTCAAGGATGGCAGCAGGTACTTTGGACCCTACGTATCCGCCTGGAGTGTGCGCGAGACACTCAACCTGATCCGCAAAATTATTCCGCTGCGTACCTGCAGCGATCCGGTGTTCCGCAATCGCTCGCGTCCCTGTCTGGAATATCAGATCAAGCGCTGTCTGGCGCCGTGCTGTCTCGATGTGAGCCGGGAAACATACATGGAGCACCTGCACAGGGCCATGATGTTGCTCGAGGGAAAGAGCCAGCAGCTCGTGAAACAGCTCACCGGACAGATGGAGCAAGCCTCCGAAGAGCTTCGTTTCGAAGAGGCGGCACGATTGCGCGATCAGATCCGTGCCATCGAAAATCTACAGGAAAAACAGCAGGTTGTGACACACCTTGGTTCAGACCAGGATGTCTGGGGCCTCTATCGTGAAGGTGGATTCATCGATGTGCAGGTCCTCTTCGTTCGCCAGGGTAAGCTAACCGGTAATCAGGCCTATCATTTCGAAGATTTCGAATTTACGGACGAAGAAGTGGTCGAGATGGTGCTCAACCAGTTCTACCAGGGAGCACGCTATGCACCGGATGAAATTCTGGTTCCGGTCGATCTCGAAGATACCGATACACGTGCCGCGTTCTTGAGTGAGCGCAAAGGTCGCGGTGTCCGTGTCTTTCGCCCGCAGCGCGGTGACAAGGTGCGCCTGTTGGAAATGGCAGCCGAGAATGCTGCACAAAGCTTCCGCGAGCGGTGCGATGCGGATCACAAACGCGAGCGTATGAGCGCCGAACTCCAGAAGGCACTGCACTTGCGCAACGCACCGAAACGGATCGAGTGTTTCGATATCTCCAATATCCAGGGACGACTCGCCGTCGGCTCGATGGTCGCTTTCGATGAAGGAGAACCGGACAAGAATCGCTACCGGCGCTTCCGAATCAAAACGGTCCCCGATGCCGACGATTTCCGTATGATGTACGAGGTTCTCACACGGCGCTTCTCGCGTGCAAAAATCAATGGTGATTATCCAGACCTGCTGGTCGTCGATGGCGGCAAGGGACAATTGGGTGTCGCCGTGGAAGTATTGAGGGAACTCGATATCACGGAAGTCGACGCTGTCGGTCTGGCGAAAGATCGTGTTACCCGCGATCCCCGTTCGCCGGATATCCAGCGTAGCGAAGAACGTGTGTTCCTCCCGGGCCGTAAAAATCCGGTCGTCCTGAAACGGAATTCCAACGCACTCTTCCTCCTGCAACGTGTGCGTGACGAGGCGCACCGATTCGCCATCACCTATCATCGCCAATTACGCGGCAAGGAGCGTTTGCGCTCGGTCCTCGATACGATCCCGGGTGTCGGCCCGACACGCCGCCGGCGCCTGCTGCGCCATTTCGGCAGCGCGCAACGCATCCGCGAGGCCGCACCAATCGACCTCACACAGGTGCCGGGCATCTCGCTGAATCTGGCACAACAGATCAAAGAGTCGCTGATGACAGCGCCACTCTCGCCACGGGAACCCGAGCTGGTCCGAGACGGAGAGCCAGAAGAGTCGGGACAGATCTGAGCGGTCCGCACCCTCGCATCTTGTCTCCCGCTCCGTGATTTGATGTTCATGCCGCTGTGGACGAGAGACTGAGCCCCGCCGAGGAGCGCTTCGAACTGTGGCGCAAGCGCACCGGTCTGGTTGCTGCACCACTCGTCTTTCTACTCGTCTGGATCACACCCTTCGATCTGCCCGTACCGGCACATCGCCTGGCTGCGATTCTGGCAGCCGTTGTGATCGCCTGGATCACGGAGGTGATCCCGATGGCCGTCACAGCCTTTCTCGGAGTGGCCGCCGCCGTCCTCCTGGGAGTCTCCAAGCCAGGGGATGCGTTCGCTCCCTTCGCCGATCCGCTGATCTTCCTGTTCATCGGCACATTCATGCTGGCGCGGTCGATCTTCGAGCACGGCCTCAACCGCCGCTTTGCCTTCGCACTGCTCGGTCTGCGTGGTGTGGGGAACCGCCCCATCCGAGTCCTGGCCGCCTACTGCGGTGCCGCATGTCTGATCTCGATGTGGATCAGCAATACGGCCACCGTGGCCATGATGTACCCGATCGGAATCTCCATCCTCTCGGTTCTGGAATCGGGACCGAGAGCAGGCCGTCTGCCGCGGCGTTTCGGTGCGGTGCTCCTGCTCTCCAATGCGTTCGGCGCATCGGTCGGCGGTCTTGCCACCCCCGTCGGCACGCCACCGAACCTGATCGGCCTGGGCTTCATCCGCCGTGCCACGGGTGTCGATGTACCGTTCTTCTCCTGGATGATTCTGGGACTGCCGATCGTCGCCTGTCTGTGGGCCTGGATGGTCTTTGACCTGAGCCGTGTGGTGCGTGGAGGCACACTCAAGGGCGTGGCGGAATATATCGCCGCCGAACGGGTGAAATTGGGGCGTTGGTCTCGTGGCGAACGAAACACGATGATTGCCTTCGGACTCACGGTCACTCTCTGGGTAATTCCCGGGATCGTTGCTCTCGTGGTTGGGCAGGAGCATCCCTTCTACAAACAGTTCACCGCTGCATTGCCGGAAGGCGTCGTTGCCCTGCTGGGAGCAGGATTGCTCTTTCTCCTGCCGGTCGACCTACGCTCCCACCGTTTTACGCTGAGTTGGGAACAGGCCGTACAGATCGATTGGTGGATCGTCTTCCTGTACGGCGGCGGTCTCGCGCTTGGAACGCTGGCCTTCAAGACGGGCCTGGCGGAAGCCATGGGACACGGCTTGACGAGCTGGCTCGGCGTTCACAGCAGCTTCGGGCTCCTCGCGGTATCGACCGCCCTGGCAGCGGTCTTATCGGAGACCACCAGCAATACGGCGTCGGCGAACATGGTGGTGCCCGTCGTCATTGCCTTTGCGACCGCCGCCGGAATCGATCCCGTGATTCCCGCCGTCGGAGCCACCTTCGGCGCGTCGCTCGGTTTCATGCTGCCTGTTTCCACACCAACGAATGCCATTGTCTATGGCTCGGGCCGTGTGCCCCTGACACTGATGATGCGGCGTGGAATCGGTCTCGACCTCATCGGGATCGTGGTGATCGTGATGACATTGACCCTGCTGGGTCCGTTGGTCCTGGGTTGAGAGGCGTACGCCTTCCCTACGTTGAGACGCCGGCCCAGTAGGTATCGACCTCCGCTTGCAGTTGTTGCAGGATCGGCTCGTTGCGCGCCGGCTCGAACAATGCACGGTAGCGGTCCTGAGTCCGCAGATACTCTTCGACGGGCTTTCGCTGGCGCGGCACGATCGTATGGACCACCTCACCCTCACGCGTTTCCTTGAGGGGCCAGACACCACTGTCCACAGCGAGCTTGGCCACCGCCACGGAATCCTTCGCCTCGATGCCCCATCCGGGCGGACATGCCGCAAGACTGATGAACATCCTGGGACCACTCTGCCGTGCCGCTCGCGCCACCTTATCCATCAGATCGAGAGGGTATGCTGCCGACACCGTGGCCACGAAAGCCGGTTGCTGCGCCCGCCAGAGCTCGAACAGGTTCTGCTTGCGCTGTTGTGTCCCGGCCGGGGTCGTCGCCGTCCGCGATCCTTCCGGAGAAGCTGGCGACATCTGGAATCCGGTATTGGCGAAGGCCTCGTTGTCGTAGCAAAAGTAGTAGAAATCGAGCTGCCGCTGGACCGCTGCGAGGGTCGCCTGCAATCCGATGCCATTCGCCGCGCCATCGCCCGTAACAACGACGACCTTCAAATCTTCCTCCCGTGCCAGACGCCCTTTCGCAATCAGGAGATCGAGCGCATCGCGCACGCCCTGTGCTCCGGCTGGTGCCGAGGCCATCGCCGTATAGAGCCAGGACGAATGAAAGGGTGAGAACGGAAAGACGGCCAGGAGAGTCAAACAGCCTGCTGCGTTGATGAAGACGACATTGGGACCGAGTGCCTTGTGAAACAGACGCAATGACAGCAAGCCACCACAACCGGCACACAAACCTGTACCACCAGCCAGATACTCCTCAGAGGGGATGTCCTTGATGCTTCTGTAGATCTCGCGGCGAACGCTCATGGGAGACCTCCCGCGGTGTGCCCGGCAGTGCGCAACATCGACAGGATCTGCTGGTACTCCTCCTCGGTGTACAAGAGATGCGGACGCGCCGGCGCACCGTTCCACTCTGCCTCACGCATCACCTCGAGGATCTGGTCGAACTCGCCATTGCGAAACCGCCGGCCGCCGAGCCCGCTGATGAACGAGCATAACGGCGGACCCTGCCGCCCGGCGAGTGTACCGGCAATTTCACCAAACAAGATGCCGCCCTGTCCGATGGACAGGTTCTGATCGATCACCGCAACGGCACGACGGCCGAGAAGGCGACGCATGATTTCTTCGCCTGGAAATGGACGAATCATCCGCAAGCGTAGCAGTCCCACTTTCTCACCACGTTCACGCAAACGCGCCACTTCCGCGCGGCCGACTGTGGTGAACGAATTGGACATGATGATCACATAGTCCGCGTCGTCGAGACGGTATTCGTCCACGACATCGTGCCATCGTCCAAAGCGGTCCCGATATTCCGCAGCAATCACGGGATAGACGGCCAGTGCCTGCTCCGCGGCCCGTTGCATCTGGTAACGGAAGAACGAGTATGCGCTGCCACCGAGAACCGCGACACCTTGTGCCATGGCGTGAGACGCCGAGAAGCGCGCATGTACCGGATCGTAGGTAGGCAGAAACTCGCGTACCGCCTCGATGGCCGGTAAATCCACCGGCTCCCGTGTAAAGGAAAGATAGAAACCGTCGAGGTTCACAAGGACGGGCAACAGAACGTCGGCGTGTTCCGCCAGGCGGTATCCGAGAAGGATCGAATCGAGTACCTCCTGGCAGCTCTCGGCATGAAATTGCAGGAAACCGCAATCGCGGGCGGCCAACACGTCATTGTGGTCCGGCTCCAGCGTAATCGGCGCAGCCAGAGCACGGGCAACGTTCACCAGCACCAGCGGCACGCGCCAGCCGGCAATCGAGTAGAGCATCTCGAACCCGTACAAGAGGCCCTGACTCGAAGTTGCCGTGAACACTCGCACTCCGGTGGCGGCGGCAGCCCCCGCCGCTGTGAGCATCGAATGTTCGGAATCGAGGGTCACCAGGCGTGCTGCCAATTCCCCCTGCGCAATCCAGCGCGCAAGTTCCTCGATGATTTCCGTCTGCGGTGTGATCGGAAACGCCGGCACATAGTCGACATCGGAAAGTCGAGCGCCCCATGCGGCAGCAGCGTTGCCCGTGAGCAACTCGCGCGTCATACACGTTCCTCCCGTACCGCATCGATGATCCGTAACGGACACTCCTCCACACACACCAGACAACCCTTGCAGTGTTCGTAGTCCACCACGGGGAAATGTTCCGCGTCGAGATGGATTGCGCCTTCCGGACACAGGGCAAAACAGAGAAAGCAGCGTGTGCAGCGATCCGTATGGATGACGGGCCGATACACGCGCCAACCATCCACACGCCGCAAGGCCGTGTTTCCTTTCGCCGTAATGGAAGGCGCCGCCTCCCGTGCGCTCAGATGGGGCAGAACAAACGGCTCCGTTACAGCAGCCGGAACACCATCAGAAGTCCGGGGCACGCCCAGCGACGGCGCACGTTCGTAAATGACACATGTTGTCTCGACATTCTTTTCGATCAGGTTGGCGGCAAGTCCCAGATCCGCCAGTTCACGGCGCACCGCTTCAGCCACGAGATCCCAGGGCACCAACCCGGTTGTCTTCAACGTGAACCCGGCCATCGGTGCGCTCAGCAGATGCTGGCCCAGCCTCTCCAGGACCAGCGTCGATACATCCTCGACCGCCAGACGCGACACGATGTGGAATTCCTCCCGCACGGATTCCGCCGTCCGGTCGCTGTTGAGGAGGAGAAGGCCGTGTTCCGGCAGACCATCGAGAACGGCCGCGTCAGGCGATCCGAGCAGGGAATCGTCCATGACCACCGTGATATCCGGCTTCGTGATATATCCGCGCTCGTCGATCCGGTCCTGGCCAATGCGAACGAACGAGACAACGGGTGCACCGCGCCGTTCGGCACCGTACAGAGGTGAATCCTGCACGGTCGAACCTCTCAGGAAAAAAGCACGACTCACGATGCGGCCGGCCAGCTTGACGCCTTCACCGCCGCGACCGTGGAATCGAATATGAACCACGGTGGACATCCTATCGTCCGAACGGAGCGATCCGTATGCCACAGCGCAGCCAGACGTGCTGCCACATCAATCGACACGGTACCTGGTAGGAGTAGGGTGTCGATTGTCACCGATGGGAATCAGCGATGCGGGACTGACAATCCCTCAGGAGTGACGATGGCACCTACGAGGTGCCCTATGACGTCCCCGATGCCATGAGAGTGGAGACACACGGCGACCGGCTCTCCGGTCCACGCATTCTTGCCCGGCCAGCGTCGTTTACTTTCGCTGTGCCGCCACCTGCAGGAACAGAGCCGGATCATTCGTGATGATCCCGGTGACACCGTCATCGAGCAACGTGTTCATCGACTCCACATCGTCGACCGTCCAGACGATGACATGCAATCCTGCGTCGAGGGCAGTGCGGATCAAGACGGGAGACAGGGTGAGAAAGGGGAACGGTCCACCCGGCTGGAGGGCATCTGCGGCTAATTCCACTGCCCGATCGATATCACGCTGGCGTAAGCCAGAAACGAGGTAGGCTGTGTAGATATCGGGTGCCAGCTCCTTCATCCGTGCCAGAGCATCCGCATCGAACGACTGGACGATGGTTCGCCGTTCCACTCCGAGGCGCCGCAGGACGGAAACCATCTCGTTTGCCGTTTCCACAGGCCCATGCCCGGGGGTCAGGCAATTTCCCGAGAAGATCTTCAGTTCCACATTCACCAGAATGTTCGGATCGAGAGCGAAGACCTCTTCGAGAGTCGGAGGAACCTGATCCGTTGGGTTCCCATCGCCGTCGAGAAGATGGCAGCGCCGGACCTCTTCGAAGGTCAGTTCACTGACACAGCCGCGGCAGTCTGTGGTGCGGTCGACCGTATCATCATGCATCAACACGAGCTTGCCGTCCCGGGTCAGTTCGCTGTCCATTTCGAGCGCATCGATGCCCTGGGACAACGCCTCCCGAAACGCCGCCAGAGAATTTTCGGGAAATGGATTACCCGGGCCCGTAATACCCTGGCCGCGGTGTGCAAAACCTGCGGCTGGCTTCAGCGCTGCGATACGTTGACGTACTTCGACTCGCGCCTCCACATTCTTCGTCACAACGCGTTCGTAATCGACACCGCACCCCGCAAGAAGAGACAGGGCCACGATTCCACAGCCAAAGGCAATTCGTCGCATACGCCCTCCGGCACACGGCGTACGTGCACACGATCCGGCTGTCAACTTCATGCCTGACCGAATTCAGACAAAACCCGGATAGTCATCGACCATTACGGCCGCCCGTCTCGATCGCCGGTGAATGGATACGGTTCATTCAAAGCCACGGCGGACGCCGGTGTGCCCGTGCAAATGCCAGAAGCACCGAAATGCGCAGGTCCCTCCCCCGGCACTCGCGGCTGCACTCCAGAAGGTGCTCGGCGCCTGCGAAGTCGCTTGCCCGCAGACACTCGGTTCCCAGCCATCCGTAGACCGAAGCCTCCCGCCTGCGGCGCATGGCGGCGATTTCTGCAGTTGAAAATCGTTGGCGCAAGTCTGGATTGCCGAATACCAGATCGAGGGAACGCAACACCAACTGCGGATCACGCGCAAACCCGAGCGCCATGTCGTCGGGATGAATGCGGAGGTCGACGATGGGTCTGCCGCGCAGGGCCACGAACGGCCCCAATGCTGCCAGACGACACCACAGCTCCCACTCGGCAACGGGGAACGCCGCAGGGTTGAAGGCGCGATCTGCATCCAGACGCGATTTGCGAATCAGGGCCGCACCCGCACAACCGATGAGCTCCTGCTGCAACATGGGCCGCAAAACGTCGCCGGATGGCTCCGGTGTGCCGATGGGTCGCGCCAGGTAACCGATACGTCTGCCATGAAGATCGATGCGGCGGACACGCCCGTAGGCCACCGGTGCCGATGGATTGCGTTCGAGGGCACGCCACAGACGGCGCAGCGCATGCGGACGCAGCCGGTCGCCAGCATCGAGAAAAAGTACACTCTTTCCGTGCGCCAGCAGGAGTCCCGCATTCCGCGCTCGCGCAGCGCCACGACTTCCCTGGCGTTGAATGCGCAAACGGGCATCCCGAATGTGCGATAGACGCTGCCCCACATCCTCTGGTGAACCATCATCCACGATGATCAGCTCCAGATCGACTCTCTTCTGTTCGAGTACGCTCTGCACCGCCTCTTCGAGATAGGTTGTGCCACGATAGACGGGCATGACGATGGAACAGCTCGGGCGAAGGCTGGACACACGTGACTTCTGGCGAATCGGAAACATTCCCGCAACCCGCAAGCCTTGCCACACTCGCCGCCTGCTGGCACTTCGATGCACATGGCTCTTCGGCGGGTTCGCGCGGCGATCTACGATGCTCTGATCGTCCATATGACGGCGGATTGGTATGCAGCGGTTCTTGACCGTCTGCCCCATTGCTGCCGGCTGCTCGACGTCGGCATCGGAACCGCCAGCGCACTCCTCGCGCACCAGCAGCGGATCACCGAAATGGATCTTCGGATCACGGGTGTCGACATCGACGCGGCGTATGTAGCCAGAGCGCGTGAGGAGATCGTGCGGCGTGGACTTGCCGATCGGATCGAAGTGCGGCTCGAGTCCATCTACGAGCACCACGGGGGACCCTACGACGCTGCGTATTTCAGCGGTAGTTTCATGTTGCTCCCCGACCCTCCGGCTGCCCTGCGTCACGTCGCATCGCTCCTTGTCCCGGACGCCAGAATCCACTTCACACAGACCTTCGAGTCACGCCGATCCCCGTTGCTGGAAACGATCAAGCCCTTGTTGCGGCTGGTAACAACGATCGACTTCGGGCGTGTCACCTACGAGGATTCCTTTCGCCGCCACCTGCAAGATGGAGGTCTCGTCCTGGAAGATCTGACGACGCTGCACGAGGGTCGCGCCCGGAGATCGGTTCTCGCCACTGCGCGAGTAGCCTGAGATCGAGCGAATGGCGGAACGATCCAGAACGGCAATCCTTGATCCTCCTGGCGCAAGCAGAGAACATGGTCAGATGTCCGAAGTGCAAGATCCTCGCATGCACGAAAAGGTGATTTTTCATGCCTCGGGTCTGTCGAAGGTCTACTCGATGGGCGAGATCGAGGTGTACGCGCTGCGCAACGTCGATCTCGATCTGTACGAAGGGGAGTTCGTCGTTCTGCTCGGTCCCTCGGGCAGCGGTAAATCGACGCTTCTGAATATCCTGGGAGGGCTCGACGTGCCCACGCACGGCACCGTGCGCTTTCTGGAACACGACCTGACCGTCAATGACGAGACGGCGCTGACGAACTTCCGCCGCCAGCACATCGGCTTTGTTTTCCAGTTCTACAATCTGATCCCCAGCCTCACGGCGAAAGAAAACGTGGCTCTCGTCACGGAGATCGCGGAGAAGCCCATGGATCCCGAAGAAGCGTTACGCCTCGTGGGCCTGGGGGAACGACTGGACCATTTCCCCTCACAACTTTCGGGAGGTGAACAACAGCGCGTCGCCATTGCCCGTGCCATTGCGAAGAGACCGGCGGTCCTGCTGTGCGATGAACCAACGGGCGCTCTCGATTACGAGACCGGGAAGCTCGTGCTGGAGGTCCTCGCACACGTCAATCGCGAGTTGCACACGACAGTTGCCGTCATCACACACAATGTGGCCATTGCCGCGATGGCCGATCGCGTGGTGCGCCTGCGTAGCGGACAAATCATCGACGTGACGCGCAATGCCCAACGCGCACAACCATCTGAATTACAGTGGTGAGGCGGTATGACGGCACTCGACCGCAAGCTCCTGCGCGATCTCTACTACCTGCGCGGCCAGATGATTGCCGTCAGCCTCGTGGTGGCGTGCGGCGTGGCGGTCTTCCTTACCACACGCACGGCTTACGATTCGCTGCTTCTGTCACAGGCGAGTTACTACAGCGATTTCCGCTTCCCCGACATTTTCGCCACATTGAAACGAGCGCCGGAAACGTTGGCAGGAAGGATTGCAGCACTACCGGGGGTCGGTGCCGTCCAGACCCGCATCGTCTTCGACGTCACACTCGATGTCCCCGGATTGCAGGAACCGGCTACCGGACGGCTGGTTTCGATCCCCGAGCACCACGCACCGGTCTTGAACGATCTTTACCTAAGGCGCGGTCGCTACATCGAACCCGGACGGCGGGATGAAGTCCTGGTCGGTGAGGCCTTTGCCCTCGCAAATCACCTCGATATCGGCGACCGGATCGGAGCAATTCTCAACGGACGCTGGCAGCAACTGACGGTCGTCGGTATCGTTCTGTGTCCTGAATACGTCTACGAGATCCGCGGCTCCGACATCTTTCCGGACAACCGTCGCTTCGGTGTTCTGTGGATGAGTCGTGACGCCATGGGACCGGCATTCGACCTGGACGGCGCTTTCAATGATGTCGTGCTGTCACTGGCACCTGGCGCCAGTGAGACAGACGTGATCTCTCACCTCGATCGTCTGCTCGAACCCTACGGAGGGTTGGGTGCCTACGGACGGGCAGACCAGATCTCGAACCGCTTTTTGTCGGACGAGATTGCCCAGAACCGGGTCACAGGCACGATTCTGCCCGCGATCTTCCTTGGTGTGGCGGCTTTTCTGATCAACATCGTCCTCTCCCGGTTGGTCAGCATGCAACGGGAGCAGATCGCGGTGCTCAAGGCCTTCGGCTACACGCACCTTCGGATCGCTCTGCACTATCTGGAGTTTGCCGCCGTGGTGACTGCCGGCGGAGGGGTCCTCGGCACAGGCGTGGGGCTCTGGTTGGGTTACCTGGTGAACCGCATGTACGTGCAGTTCTACCGCTTTCCGGTTCTACGCTTCGAGGTCGGACTTTCCGCCGTCGGGCTCTCCCTTGCGATTGCGGGCGGTGCTGCACTGTTGGGGGCCCTCGCAGCGGTACGCCGTGCTCTGCTTCTGCCACCGGCGGAAGCTATGCGTCCGGAGCCACCAGCACGTTTCCGTAGCAGCCGCCTCGACGTTCTCCTGCTGCGGTACATGCCGTCACCACTACGCATGATCAGCCGCAACATTGCGCGCCGGCCGATTCGGGCCACCCTATCGATCCTCGGGATCGGCTCGGGTGTGGCGATTCTGCTCGTCGGCCGGTATTTCGTCGATGCGGTTCAGTATATCGCCGACGTACAGTTTCGCCTCGTCCAGCGCGACTCGGTAACCGTCGCCTTCCACAACCCTCTGCCGCCACGTGTACAGCACGAACTTGCGCGTCTACCCGGCGTGCTGCGGGCAGAACCCTACCGCACAGTTCCGGTGCGACTGCGTTTCGAGCATCGTGATCATCTCACTTCGCTGGTCGGCCTGGAGCCTTCGACACAGTTGCACAAACTCGTCGACGCCCGTTTGCGACAACTCGAGGTACCACCGGATGGTGTTCTCCTCACGACCAAATTGGCCGAGATCCTGGGAGTGACACGTGGCGACACGATCCGCGTCGAAGTGCTGGAAGGAGAACGGGCGCGACGCGCGGTGACCGTGGCGGGAACCGTAGACGAACTCGTCGGCCTCTCGGCGTACATCGACAACCGGGAGCTTGCCCATCTCATGCGAGACGGCGGGGTCGCATCGGGCGCATTTCTCGCGGTCGAACCGTCAGCGGCAACCGGTCTCTATACGGAGTTGAAGCGGATGCCTGTGGTTGGAGGGATTGCCATTCGCGAGGCAGCCCTCCGCAGCTTCGAGGAAACCGTGGCACGCAATATGGGTATTTTCACGACCGTGCTGGTTGTGTTCTCGACACTGATCGCGATCGCCATCGTCTACAATGCCACACGCGTCGCACTTTCCGAACGTGCCCGGGAACTGGCCAGTCTGCGTGTTCTGGGATTCACGCGCCAGGAGGTCTCCTTCATGCTCCTCGGCGAGCAGGCAATTCTCACACTGATCGCCATACCGGTGGGGTTCCTCATCGGTTACCGGATTTGCGCCGTCGTGGCACGGCAGTACCAGTGGGAGTTGTTCCGCCTGCCTTTATACATCAGTCAACGGAGTTACGGCATTACGTTGCTCACGATCCTGGCGGCCGCAGTCGGATCGGCGTTGCTCGTGCGCCGGCGATTGGATCGGCTGGATCTGGTCGAAGCACTCAAGACACGGGAGTAGGTAGTACGAATGGGGAAGACAACCGCAAGGATCGCCTGGGGCATTTCGATTGTCGTTGGAATTATCCTGCTGATCTACGTGTTCCGGCCGGCGCCTATCCGCGTCACTGTCGTTCCCGTTCAACTCGGCCCCATGGAAGTGACCGTCGATGAAGAAGGATTCACGCGTGTGCGTGACCGTTTCGTGGTGACGGCTCCGATTGCCGGACGGGTGGCGCGCATCAATCTCGATGCAGGAGACCAGGTAGAACAAGGCGCTGTGCTGACACACATGAATCCACTGCCGCTCGACCGCCGCACACGTGCGGAGGCACAGGCGCGTCTGGCAGCAGCCGAAGCACAGCAGCGTGGTGCTGCTGCCCAGGTGGCGATGGCCGAAGCGAATCTCGAACAGGCGCGACGCGACTCCGTGCGGGCCCGTGAACTGCGCGGCAAAGGAACGATATCCGCCGAAGAATTGGAGCGCACGGAACTGGCCGAAACGGCACGTACGAAAGAGCTGGAGGCAGCCGTCTTTGCGGCGCATGCCGCTGCGTACAACGTCGATGCGGCTCGCGCCACGCTCCTTGCGCCCGGTGATTCGAATCCGGGGTTCATCTCCAACTGTGAAGACGACGCAGGCACCTGCATCGAGTTACATGCCCCCGTGAGTGGTCGCATCCTGCGTATCCCGGAGAAAAGCGATCGGATCGTCGCCGCGGGTACACCGCTGTTGGAAATCGGGGACACCAGTACTCTTGAAGTGGTCGTGGACGTCTTATCGACCGATGCCGTGAAAATTTCCTCCGGTGCCATGATGCGTGTGGAAGAGTGGGGAGGTCCGACACCCCTGTTGGCCCGTGTGCGTGTCGTAGAACCCTCGGGCTTCGTCAAACTGTCGGCTCTGGGAGTCGAGGAACAACGGGTGAATGTCATCGCCGATTTCGTCGAACCGCCGGCTGCACTGGCGGACGGGTACCGTATCGAGGCGCGGATTCTCGTCTGGAAGGGAGATGGCGTCATGAAGATTCCGTCGACGGCATTGTTCCGACGCGGCGAGACCTGGAACGTTTTTGTCGTCGAGCGTGGTCGTGCCCAACTACGCGCGGTCGAGATCGGCTGGCGTGGCGCGACCGAGGTCCAGATTCTCAGCGGTCTCGACGAGAATGCTCAGGTCATCTCGCATCCGGGAGATCAAGTGGAAGCCGGCGTCAGGATCATGCCTCTGTAGAAGAGGAGCCGCCGCCAAGTCGAGCTGCCAGCCAGCAGCTCACATGGCCGATCTTCGATACACGTTGCGCGTGGATTTCCCTGATGACTTGGCCAGCGAGCCACTGATATACAGGCGGGAGGCAAGACCGGCCCCATGAGACAACAGCGACTCCATTCCTTTATCGCATTCGGCCAGGAGAACCGGGGAAAACGGCACAGCCTTTCTGCCTTCTTCCTCGGCTGGTATCAGCGGTCACGAATCAATCGGCATCTGAAGACCCTCGGCCTGGCACTCCTGTTTCTGGCGCCGTGGAAGATCACACCTTCGCCAGCAGAGATCTGCCTCTACATCACGGACGAGAGCCAGAATCGCCTTCTCGTTCTCGAACCAGAGAGCTTCCAACCAGCGGCCATCGTCCCGGTCGGAGATGGGCCCCGCGCAATTGCGTTCAGCCCGGATGGATCGCGGATTTACGTGGCGAATGCCGTGTCACGCACCATTTCCGCGATCGATACGCGCAACTTCAGCCATGGGCGCGATCTTCCATCGGGGCGTGATCCACGCGATCTCGTCGTCTCTCCCAATGGCGCACACCTCTACGTGACAAATGGCAGTTCCGACGCGGTAAGCATCATCGACGTGGCCACACCGGCAAAGCGCGTCGAAGTCCCGGTGGGCAATGCGCCACGCAACCTGGCCATCACACCGGACGGACGGTTCCTCTTCGTGGTGGTACCTCTCGACAACATTGTCACCGTTGTGGATACGGCGGCTGCGGCCGTCGTTCGCAGATTGAACGTGCCGGGTGGTCCATCCGATATCGAAGTTTCCCCGGAAGGAACGACGGCCTACGTCGTCCATGCCAGCCAGGTGAGCGAAATCGACGTTGCGGATCAGACCCTCGGGCGAAGTCTGCGTGTCGCCAGCAGCCCTCGCCGTGTCGCTGTATCCCCGGACGGTCTTCTCCTCTACGTGCTCACGGGCTCATCGCTGCAGGTCATCGACACATCGCTCTTTGCAATCGGTACCACGACACCACTCAAGGCGTCCCGAGCCCTTGCTGTGAGCCCCAACAACAGACGTGTCTATGTGGCGCAGGCAAGCGATCTGTATGTTTTCGACGAGATCGGGCGTCCCGTAGCACCACAAGTCACCCTGGGGAAACTGATCTCCGATGTCGCCGTGGCAAATGTCGAACGTGGGTGCAATCCCGCGCCGGTTTCGACATGCCCCGGGGACTGCTCGGGCGATCGGCAAGTCGACATCAACGAGATCATCACAGCCGTTCGCATTGCCCTCGACGATGAGATTCTGCTCGCCTGCCGGGCCGCCGACACTGACCGAGACGGGCATGTGAGCATCGACGAACTGGTAGCCGCGGTACGGGCGGCGCTCACGGGCTGTCCACGCTGAGGCGGGGCGCCCTGCGTCCAGAATCTCGCCTTTCCACGAATCACCCAACGGGTCGATCCGCCTCCAATAGCGCCAGCAGCGCAGGAAGGAATGTCATCGACAGGGCCAGACAAAGAACCAGGCAAATGGCCGCCAACTCTCCCATTTGCGCCAGCGCAGGGTAACGGGAAAACGCCAGAAAGCCGAACCCAACCACGGTCGTGAATGCAGCAGTGACCAGGGCGCGTCCTTCGAGAGACAGTGCATCTCCCGAACTCACGCCCTCGTGGGTGCGTTCGACGATGTAAACGCAGTTATCGACACCGATGCCGAGGATCAACGGAACGACGATCAGGTTGATCGGATTGATCCCGTGTGTGAGCCACGCCGTGAGGGCAAAAAAGGCAAGAATGACCACCGCCTGCGGAAGGAGGATCGTGATGGCGCGAGCAACGTTTCGCACGTTCAACCACACGATCGTAAAGTTCAGAGCGAATGCCGCCAGACAGAACCCCAACAGTTCGACGCGTAAGACTCGGCCCAACTCCTCCTCCAGCCATGCACGAGAGGCGCCCAGGAGGTCAACTTCGGGAAGCGCACGACGTAGTTCGTTGGTGATCGCTTCCAATCCCACGCCCGGTGCCAATTCGACGTAGGTCGCCACCGTGACACCTCTTTCATTCCTTCGGATGTAGTGGTCGAAAAGCAGGCCCAGCGGGGCCAGCGCCGGATCATCGGGGCCCAGCGTCGTATGGTGTTCCCCTGTGAAGTCGTCGAGAAAACTCTGGAACGGTTCGAGCCGAAAACCCTGGGAGGACAGGGTATCACGGAAGTTCCGGGCTACCTCCGCGCGAGGCCAGTGGGCGAAGTGCTCGAGACGTTTGCGTTGCAGCTTGCGTGACGGCAGCAGGGGCGTCACAGCCCGCCAACCGAGAACAGATCCCGCCTGTCGCTGTGTCTCCAACTCTCGCAGTAGGGCTTCGGAGTCCTGTAGCGCCGTCTCCACATCGGCAGCGCGCACCAGTAGAGCGCTTGTCTGCGCCTCGCCCCCGAATTGTTCGAGAATCGCATCCTGTACCCGGCCGGTCGGAGTCTCCGAAGGACGCAAATGTGTGAGATCGACGTCGAAGGAAAGGTGACTCGCCGCCAGCCCAGCCCCAGTGGCCAGAAGCGCGGTTACTGTCAGAACAAACCTCGGCCGCCGGCTTGCTGCCGCCGCCAATCGGCCGATGCGCGGTGTATCCACTGGTCGTTCCGCCCATACACGTGGCGACGCCCAGAAGCTCAGCGCCGGATAAAGAACGAAGAATGCACCGATATTCAGGAGCATGCCGAACGCCGTGAGAATCCCGAGTTGACTGACACCAACCAGACGCGAGAAACCGATGACCAGAAAAGCCGCAGCCGTCGTCAGGGATGCCACGACATTGGCGCCACCCAGTTTTGCCAGTGTGGCGTGGACCGCATCGAACATCCGCTCGGAGGTCCGTCTTTCCTGCAGGAGGCGTGTGTAGAAATGGATTCCCGAATCGATCGAAAGCCCGTAGAGGATGGCGGCAAAGCTCGTCGAAACGGCATTGAGCTGGTCGTAAACGGCCAGTGATCCGACGAAAGTGAGCAACGTACAGAGGAGTAGCGGGTAGGTGACCAACGGCAGGATACGAAGATTGCGATAGGCCGCAAAAAAGACGGCCAGGACACCGACTAGAGCCAGCACGGTGTAGCGCGCGACATCGCCCTTGATGGTCGCGGCATCCTCCAGGGCAAACGCGTAACTCCCCGTATAGCCGACATCGACGTCCGGGATCTCCGCCCGAACCGCTGCCTCAGCAGCATGTACACCGGCCATGAAACGTGTCGTGAAATCGATGTCGAAGGCATTCTGTTCGGGATGGACGAACAACAACAGTGCCGTCCCCTCGGCATTGCTGAGATACCCGCCATGCAGACGGAACCGCCGATCGCCGATGCTTTGCTGCAACGCTTGTCCCGCACTCCGGACGAAACCGAGCGGGTCACGGCGGATCCACTGGGCGGCACTCAGATCGAGAGGCGATTGCAACGCCTGGCGTAGTCCTTCGACATGGCGTCGCATCCCTTCGCCACTCAACTCCCTCTGGAGACGGTCGTACGTATCGATCGACACGTAGTTGTAGGCGTAACGGCCGAGCAGTCCCTCGGTGACGGCCGTCGGGTCCAGCTTGCCCTGCACGCTGACCACACCATCAACAGAATGAAGTTGGTCACTGAAGCGATCGGCAAATGTATGGAGGCGTTCTGGGTCCGTGCCGCGGAGAAGAACGATCAGTTCGTCCAGTTCACCGAAATCGGCAACGAACGTCTTGAAGTTATCGAAGGCCGGCAAACCTGCCGGCAACATGTTCAATACGTCGATATCGAGTCGCAGGCGCAGTAGGGAGAAGGCCGACACGACGGCCACGATCAGGGAGATGGCGAGCACCGGTCTGTGGCGTCGTTCGAGGAACGATACCCAGCGTGTGAGGAGCGTCATTTGATGACGTCCGGAATCGAGAAGAGATCGTCGCTCAGGTCCGGATTCACTTCATAACGGCGAACTCGGATGAAAAGTTCCGAACGTGGCTCCTGTATCTCGATGCGATACGGCAGCCGTATTCCCTGCTCGATCCGGAAATCCTCATAGCGGATATTTGCCCCCTCGATCTGCTCCCATTCGAGATCAGCGGTCTGCCGGGAAATCGTGTATGTACGATCCTTTGCCCCACGGCTTTCCTTACAGCGCAGGATTACGGAATTCTCCTCGGTAGAAGTCCGGCACCCAGCACTGTCCAGATCACGCAGAAAGGCCTGTCGCAACGTGTGCGGAGAAAAAGCCGCGTGCCTGTCGATCTCAGTGTCCCGGTAGATCTTTCCTTCCATTGGCAGGGTCATCTGCCGCCGCACTCCATCGGCAATATAGTCGAACACAGAGATACCGAAGGGAGAGAAAAGGCGCAGGCGGAATCGATCCGGTTTATCGACCAGCAACACTCCCGATGCACTGCGATTCTGCTGCGGGCTGCGGAGGTCGGCATCAAACAGAACGCGCAGGCGATGGACCGCCTGATCACGTTCGCGCAAAATGGCCACGACGGTATCGGCATCTACCGAAAGGGGTACATCAGGGCCTGCCGGTACGACGCGTTCCGCGCAGCCGGCCATCGATAGAGCGATCAGGAGTGCAAGGAATCGCCATACGTGCTCTGTTTTCCCTACGCTCATTGCGGCTCCGCTGGTGTCAGGTGCAGCACGATTTCTCCCGCAGCGCAGCGCCGTCCATTCCGCCGCACCACACCGCGCGCTTTCAGCGTCGTTCCGAACACTTTCCTTACATGCATCTCGACCCGAAGCTCGTCTCCCGCCCGAGGCACATGGACACAGCGGAAGCGTTCGATCTTGACCAACATACCTTGCCGGTCCTGTCCGCCGCGGATCGCCAGCCCGAGGCACTGCGCCATCATCTCTGGCAGAAGACTCACGGGCAGTGTGCCGTTGCCGGCTTCGACCCACGGTGTGCTCTGCGACAGCATCGCCAGCGCAACGGCAAACTTTCCCGGCTCGACCCGTACGACACGATCCAGCAGGAGAAACGGGTACCGGTGCGGCAATCGGCGAATTTGTTCCATCGAGTCACACCCTCATCGTGGCAACATCGCTGCATCGGCTTCCGCGTCGTTGCGATGCAGATCGCTGAATTCGATCTCGACGCGATCCCCCAACGCTTCTTCCATACGAATCTGCCGGATCACGAAATGCGGCGCGGCGAAGGTCAGTTTGATCTGCTGGAACAAGCGCTTCCAGGAATCCTGCCGTGGAACGAGCTTCACGACGATGGCATCGCCCTCGCCACCAGCCGTCACGGTGAATGCGCCGCTTGCACCCGCCAGATCCCCGGTAAACAGGCCGGACATTTCGCGCATGACACGATGGAAGGGCGCCATCGCGGAGATCTCCTTCTCCACCTCCGGACGATTCGGAATGTGAATCCCCTGTGCATCGATGCGTACGGTGATCGCCGGATCATCGAGCTGCCAGAGGACGCTGTCCGGCGCCCGAAAGGCAAATCGGCCGCGACTCACCAGCGGCTGGTCCATCAGGCTGAGGATCTTCGTCTGGGTAATTCGAGCCGATAACGAGCGGGTCGAACGCTGGTGTTGCTCGATGAGGCGCAGGCATGCCTCGCTGCCCTCGCAGATCTGCGCCAGACCATGCTGCGGCAGGCAACACAGCACGAGCAGAATCATAGGAATCACTCCGCTTCGAAAAAACAGGTGAATACGAACAGCTCGAGTCTGTGGTGGACGCATCGACGAATCCTCAAACATCGGGATGGGCAAGAAGCATGGCGGAGATCAAGCCGCCACGTGCCACGGATAGGTGCAACACCCTGCGGAGGGTTCGTGCCGTCGCGCCGGGTGCACCAAAACGGAATGGAACACCGGCAGGTGGTTGGACGGGCTGGCAGAAGGGAACGATGGCCTGTTCGTGCAATGCCAGGCATGCAGCCGCGACACTCAACGCGCCCGCCGCGCCAAATTCGCCGATTGCACCACGCACCGAGCCGAGAGTCATCCCGGCGGCACTTTCACCGAATAACCGCGCCAGCAATTGCAGGTGGAACTCGTCGAGAACGCGCGAGCCATTGGCATTCGTCATGACGAAGTCGACCGCCGCGCCACGCGGCAGGACGGACTCCAGCCATCGCTGCAATTTCAACACGGCACGTTCATTGAAACGTGGCCAAACGTACGGTCCTGCCGGAATCGTAAACGTGAGGGCGGACTCGATCACGGCATACACCGGCCGCCTCCGGAGTCGCGCATGTTCCAGACTTTCGAGGACGAAGGCCGCCGCACCTTCCCCCAACACGATGCCGTTCCGCCGTACATCGAAAGGACGACAATGCTCTTCCCCACCCTGCTGGCCAGAAAGAGCGCGCATGGAGCGGTACGCCTCGATGACGATCTCCGACCATTCGTCCACGCCACCCACCAGCATGACGTCAGCTCCCCTGCTGTTCAGGACCTCCATCGCAAGCTCGATGGCTTGTTCAGCAGGGACCTCACCTTCGCTCACGGTGAAGTTGACGCCCGTACTGACCGACTCCATCGCGGCGTAACTCGCCGCCGCATTCAGCACGAGATTGGGGAACACCATCGGACTCACCAGAGCCGGTCCCTTTTCAAAGAGGCGATGCAGATACTGGACCGATTCATCGATGTTCCCCAGTGCGGTTCCGACGGCTACACCAACTCTGTCCGCCGGCAGGGTTTCGGGTCCGAGAGACGCATCGTCCAGAGCCATTCTCACCGAGGCAACCAGTGCCCGGGAAATCTTGTCCATGCGGCGGAGTTGCGCTGTCGCGATGAAATCGCGCGCGATGTACTCGACCATCTGCGCCCCGATACTCGGCAAACCGACGGATTCGGGGATGCGGCGGATGCCGCTCATGCCGGATACGAGGGCAGACCAAAACCCCACACGTCCGAGTCCGACCGGACTGACCACACCGATCCCGGTGACTGCCACCACACCATTTCGATTGGCCATACGCTCCGTCATTCCGCGCGACGCAACACGAGACTCGTGTTGTTCCCCCCGAAGCCGTAGGAGTTCGACAGGATCGTACGAAGCTGGATCGATCGACTCGCACCGGGCACATAATCCAGATCGCATTCAGGATCAGGTTCTTCGAGTCCAGCGGTCGGTGGAACGAACTGCTCCCGCAGTGCAACCACACCGGCAAGAGCCTCCGCAGCACCTGCAGCACCCAGGCAGTGGCCGATCATCGACTTCGTCGAACTGACGGGGATCTCGTATGCGTGCTGGCCGAACACGGTTTTGATCGCATGCGTTTCGATCCGGTCATTGAGAGGTGTGCCCGTACCGTGCGCATTCACATAGTCGATCTCGCCGGGATCCACGGCGCTCGCATCCAGCGCTCGCCGCATGGCCAGGATCGCTCCGGCGCCATCGGGACGTGGCTGTGTGATGTGGTGGGCATCGGCGCTCACGCCATAGCCGAGAAACTCCGCAAGAATGCTGGCTCCGCGACGGGCCGCATTTTCGGCATCTTCGAGGACGAACAGGGCTGCGGCCTCTCCCAGTGTGAGTCCGGCGCGCCGCCGGTCGAACGGACGGCACGGCTGCGAATCGATCGCCTGCAGGGAGTTGAATCCCAAAAATGTCATCCGGCAAAGTGTATCGACACCACCGCACAGGACGGCACGTGTCTTTCCACGACGAATCCAATCCGACGCCACGCCCAGAGCGTTGGCTCCCGAAGAGCAGGCCGTTGAGATCGTGAGACGAGGGCCGCCGCAGGCGAATACCTGCCCGACGACGGAAGCGGTGGAATACGTAGGGGTGACACGTAGTGCCGACGGTGGCGCAGCTTCGCCCTGGCGGCGTTGTTCGATGTAGCGTTCACCACGCCCCATACCGCCCGTAGTCGTGCCGAGGATTACACCCAACTCATCGAAATCGCCTGGCCAGGCGGCGCTATCCAACGCTTCACGAGCCGCAATGAGAGCCATCAGATCAGAGCGCGATGCGTGCCGCGCAATGTTCCGGGGCACCCAGGCTGGAGCTGAAAGCTCTTTCACCTCGGCGGCCAGTGAACTCCGATATCCCGAGGTGGAAAACAGCGATACCGGTCCGATGGCAACCCGGCCTTCACGCAAGCCTTTGGCGTAGGCTGCGTAACCGGCGCCAAGAGAATTGATGCTGCCCGCGCCGGTGATCACTACCCGCCGATTCATTTACCGGTCAGGTGCCCTTCGTGGCAGCCGCCTCGTTCTGGCGTTTCGACACATAATCGGCCAGCGCATCGATGGACGCAAACGCCTGCTTGCCGACTTCCTCATCGGGGATCACCACGCCGTATTTTTCTTCGACGAGAACCACGAGTTCGAGTGCATCGATCGAGTCCAGGCCGAGGCCTTCAACGAAAATCGGTGCGGCATCCTCGATTTCTGCCGCTGTCACATGTTCGAGTTTGAGCCCTTCGATCAGGAGCTTCTTCAAATCCGCCTTCAATTCCTCGCGAGTCAATGTCCGGCTCTCCTTCTCCAGCGTCGCAACGAACCTACCGCAGCCCGCCGAGAAAGGCCGGTCCGGAAGATCTCCCACCCTCCGAAGTATCCGATCCTCTCTGCGGGGCGACTCGCGTCCCGATCGCACTTTCGTTCTATCTATTCCATCCAGCCTCTACATCAAACCATCAGCAATCCGCCATCGACACTCAAAGTCGTCCCGGTGATGTAGCGCGCGTGCTCGGAGGCGAGAAACAACACGGCGTCAGCCACTTCTGCCGGTGTTCCGAACCGTTTGAGCACAACCTGGCGCAGATACTCCTCACGCAGTTCGCTGGGCAGTTTCGCCGTCATTTCGGTTTCGATCAGACCGGGGCAGACGGCATTCACGGTGATTCCATAGCGAGCGACTTCCCGAGCGAGGGATTTGCTCATACTGAGCAACCCTCCTTTCGAGGCGGCGTAATTGGCGGCACCATCTTTTCCAACGATACCGGCCGGAGACACAATGCTGATGATGCGTCCCCATTTCCCGGCAATCATGCTGCGCAATGCGTGCCGAGCACAGAGGAAGGCGCCGCGCAGATTGGTGTCGACGACCTTGTCCCAGGCATCCTCCGACATCATCATCAGATACCCGTCACGCACGATGGCAGCATTATTGACGAGAACGTCGATGCCGCCCCACGTCTTTTTCAGAAAATCAAACATGCCGGTGATGGCCGTGGCGTCAGCAATGTCTGCACGAACGACTTCGGCCTGTCCCCCGTGCCGGCGAATCTCATCGGCTGTCGCTGCCGCGCCTTCTTCCGAGTGACAATAATTGACGGCGACGCGAGCACCGGCCTGTGCCAGACCCACGGCCACGGCCCGGCCAATGCCACGTGATGCGCCGGTGACCAGAGCGCGCCGATCGCGCAATCCATCAAAGCTCATCGTAACAACCGCCAGAGCTGTCCCTTGATTTTCCGCTCACGGAGCCGCTGCAGCATCTGCACGTTCGTCTTGATTCCCAGCCCCGGCACAATCCAGTTGGAGTGTGCGCGAGCATAGCCCTCGATCAGATCGATCAACTCATCGCCCAATGTGGGGGCAATGTAGAATTTCGGATGGAGGAGATTGTCATCTTCGTCGATCTGGCCGTCGCGCAGTGCCAGATCGACCATCGCGGTGCCCGGGAGAATGCGGATACCCGTCATGGCAATGACCGCCGTGGGCCGAGTTTCTTCCATCAGTTCGATCGTCTCTCGAACGGTGTCGGCTGTTTCCCCCGGACCGCCAAAGATGAGGCTGTGCGCGAAGCGCAAACCGAACTGGTGGCAGAGGTTCGAGGATCGGCGCAACTCGTCCGGACTGAACTCCTTCTTGAGATTGGCGATCATCGTGGCACTGCCCGAATCAGTGCCGAATTCGATGGCTTTGCAGCCAGAACGAACCATCAGGCCACAGAGTTCCTCATCGACGAACTTCGGATTCAGGTATGCCGTCCACTCGATGTCGAGTTCCCGACGGGCAATCTCGTCGCAGATGTCCTTGGCGTGGCGGATCGGCATATTGAAAATGTTGTCGACAAAAAACCAGTGACGAATACCGTCGCTCTCCCGCAAAGACTGGAGTTCGTCGACCACACGTGTTGCCGAACGCATGCGCACCCTGCTTCCTTCGAGCAGTGGGTAGCTGCAAAAGACACATTCGAAACAGCAACCACGTTTGGTCTGGATGTTCAGCGCACCCCCTCGTTCGTAGTAGCGAACCATGTCGAACGCGGTGCGCTTCGGCAGTCCCGTGTCGTCGAGTCGCCCGACGCGAGCCGTGGGAGTCACCAGCACTGAGCCATTGATCGGTCGGCAAATGAATTCCGGTGACGACACCAACGGTTCGTTTGTCGCCAGCCGTTCGAGAATCCATGGAAAGGCGGCTTCGCCTTCTCCCGCAACACCCATTTCAACGCCCAGGAATTCGAGGATCGTTTCCGGCATTACCGTGAAACCCGAGCCACCGAGTACGATTGGCGCCTGTGATCGGCTGCGCACGGCGCGCACCAGGTTCTCGTAGTCCTCGATATAGGAAGTGTTCTGCGGATATGCCGACGAATCGAGGTTCCGGAGCGAGATGGCGACGACCTCGGGCTGACAGCGATCGATGGCTTCACTCAATGCAGGTTCGAGGGAATCCAGAAAACACAGGTCGAGTGTCGAAACCTCATGACCGTGCCGTTCCGCAGCAGCCGCCACGTAAGCTGCGCCGATCGGGTATACCGGATCCGGAAGTTTCTCCGTATTCGCCGAAATCAACAACACTCGTAGTGATCGGCTCAAGGTGACCCCTCCGGCGCTACGACCAGCGCGACTGCCGGACCCGAATAACAAAGGCCGTGAACGAGAGCCAGCGCATCCTGTTTGTGTGCGAGGGCCGCCGCCAGCACGACGCCCAGTGCACCACTCGCGGCAAAGCACTCACCCCAGTTTGCTTTTGGTGCAAGCAGGTGCGTCTCGTCGCAACCTACTGCGCGCAGGGCCTGCCGTTCGATCGCATCGAGCGCGGTGCCGTGCGCGCTCGTGACGATCGTTTCCAACGAGGAAGCGAAACATCCCGCGCGCTCCAGGGCACGGCGCAGGGTCGATTCGATTCCCATCGACTGCCGGTTGGCGTGCGTCAGCGACGGTTCCGACCCCATGGCATAGCCCGCGACTTTCGCGATCACGCGAGCGCCACGACGGCGAGCGTGCTGAGCAGACTCCAGGACGACAAGCGCAGCCCCCTCAGACGGATTGATCCCAGGTTCTTCGTCGATGAACGGGCGTGCTGGTCTGGCGCGGGTCGCGCCCAGTTCGGACAAACCCTGCAGGAGTGTTTCACCGAGAGCATCGGCACCTCCCGCCAGCATGACATCCGCCTTACCCGAGGCGATCACGTCGGCAGCGTAACCGACCGCCTGCAATCCGGCGACCGTCCCCGCATGCGTTGTCAGGTTTGGTCCCCGGGCACCCAGAGCGATCGACACCTCGCCGGCTGCGGCATTGGAAACGGTATAGGCAAACAGCCGCGGACTGGCCGCGGCAGCGCCACCCGTAACGACTTTCTCGAAATACTCCGCGTTCGTGAGAAGACAGCCCAGGCCAGTTCCGAAACTCAGGCCGAAGGATTCGCCTTCGGGCATGGCAGCAAGGAGTCCGGCGTCACTGACTGCGCCATAAGCTGCGGCAAGAAACAGCCTGCAGAGGCGATCGAGCCGATCGAGGCGCGTCTGAATCCTTTCCGGAAGCGTGTCGAGCGGCACTTTGTCGAACATGGCACCGCAGACCTCGTGGCTGCCTGCGATCCCGAGGGACCGTAGTACCGACTCGCCTCGAAGGACACGTTCTACCAATTCTGTTGCACTGCGAGCCAACGGCGACACGACGCCGCATCCGGTAATAACGACGTCTTGCTCGTGCGGGGCGGCGCTCCGGCGCATGATTCGCCTAAGAGTGTTCCGTTTGATCCGTTGCGATCAGAGCCGAGAAACAATCGCTTTCGATCAATTCGCGGAGACGTTCGACATCTCCCGTCATGGGCCGGTCATCCGTCAGAGGAGCCACATGCTCCCGCACCAGGCCAAATGCCGCACGGGTACCCTCGCCAGCACCGGCGGCACCTCGTAATTCCAGTGCCTGCGCTGCGCACAGCAATTCGATACTGAGCATGCGAACAATGTTTTCGAGCACCTGTGAGGCCAGACGCGCGGCAACCATGCCCATGCTGACGACGTCCTGGTTGTTGGCATTCGTGGGCAGCGAGTGAACGCTTGCCGGTGACGCGAGGATGAGGTTTTCGGCGGCCATCACGGTGGCGCAGTATTGCAGTCCCATGAAACCACTTTGCAAACCTGCAGTGCCGTGCACGAGAAAAGCCGGTAGACCGCGATTCAAGGATGCATCGAGCAGACGCGCGATGCGCCGTTCGCTCTGGACGCCGACTTCCACCAGAGCGGCCTTCAACTGATCCAACGCGGTCGCCACTGGTTGTCCATGGAAGTTCCCTCCATGCACGACACGACCTTCAGCGGCCAAGAACAGCGGATTATCGCTGATCGAGTCGATCTCCGTCTCGACGATCTCGCGCACATTGGCCAGCGTAGCTACTGCCGGTCCGAGAATCTGCGGAATACAACGTAGGGTATAGGCATCCTGCCGATGCGCCGGTGAACCGTCATTACGCAACAGCCGGCTGCCACGCGTCATATGCCGAAGGGTGCCAGCCACCTGAGCCTGTCCTGGATGCGGTCGTGCCTGATGCAACGCAGCATCGAGGGCCTCGCCATCTCCCAACAGAGATTCAAAGGCCATGGCGGCAATCATCTGAGCGGCGGCGACGATCCGTTCGCAGCGTGACACGAGAACCGCAGCGCAACCCGTATGAAACGAGGTACCATTGATGAGGGCCAATCCTTCGCGCAGGGCGGGCACAATCGGCGTGAGACCGGCTCCCTTCAGAGCCTCCAGGGCGGGCAATCGCGCACCGTTCTGCTCGATTTCCCCTTCTCCGATGACGGCCAGAGCGATCTGTGCCAGCTCGACCAGATCGCCGCTCGCGCCCACACCGCCGACGCGGCGAACGATCGGATGAATCCCCGCGTTCAACATGCCGATCAAGGTATGGACCACCTGCGGGTCGACACCCGAAGAACCGCGTGCCAGCACATGAGTTCGCACTGCCATGGCTGCTCTGACGAACACGGTCGGATGCGGTTCTCCCAGCGTTGCTGCATGGCTGCGGATCAGGTTCCGCTGAAACGCGAGCCGTTCCTCGGGAGCGATCCGGAACTCGGCCAGTGGGCCGCAGCCCGTCGTGAGGCCGTAGATCGCCAATTCCTGCTCGGCGAGGTGAGACGCAAAAGAGTATGAAGACTGCAAAAGAGATTGCGTCTGCGGCGACACCACGGCCTCGGCGCTCCGTTGAGCCAAAGAGTGGATCGCATGCACCGTGAGTCGCCCAGCCCCGAGAGACACTGTGGCTGGTGAAGAATACATTCCGGCCAGCGCTAGCGAGCTCTGTACGAGCCGTCAAGAATATCGGTGGGTGGAGGGAGCAGGAGATTCCGGTGATCTGGCACGGCGAATTGCGCGGACTCGGACGGGCGTGTTACCTCGGAAACACATGTCTTCGTCCTCTTCACTTTCGTTCCTCCGGCAGATTCGTGAGAGTCTGCGATACGATGGATTGTGGTGGCGCAAGTTCGCCTATCTCGGTTGTGTGTATGGTCCCGAGTGGTGGAAGAGGTCGTCCCCGCCCGTCATCGCATCCCTGATCTTTCTATTGCTCGGAAACAACCGGCGCGGCGCGGTCGAAAATATGAAACGTGTATGCGGCGATTGCGATGAGCGGGAAGCGCAACGGGCGGCGCGGCGGATGTTCGGACAATTTGCCCATTGCATGACAGAAACGATGGAACACTACGGGCCGCGGCCCTGGCCGATTCGCCTGGATGGGCCGGCGGACGACCTGCTGGCGAAATCACTGGCGGAAGGGCAAGGGGTCATCGTGGTGACCGGCCACTTCGGAAACTGGGACATTGCCGCGAAGACACTGCGCGCTCACGGCCGGCCGCTCAACATCGTGATGGCGCGTGAGACGAACCAGACCACGCACGAATACGTCCGTGAGGCGCGGGAACGAGCAGGGGTACGCGTCATCTACTCGGACAGTTCGGTATTTTCGTCGTTGAACATCCTGCGCGCACTGCAGCGGGGTGAAGTCGTTGCGATACAACTCGATCGTTCGCTGGGGGCTGGGGCCACACGCATGGTGCCGTTCTTCGGTGCGCAGGCGCCCTTTCCGACGGGTCCTTTCGTCCTGGCCCGGCTGTCTGGCGCACCGATCATCCCGGTCTTTGTGCCGCGGCTCGGGACACGCCACTACGAGATCCGGTTGGGGGGCCGGTTCCGGATTCCACGCGAGCGCGACGCGACCTCGATACCGCAGGTCATGCAGGCGGTAGCTGCCGAATTCGAAGCAATCATCCGCGAATTTCCTGAACAATGGTTTCAGTTCACCCGTTTCTGGCCGGACAAAACGGTTGAGGTGCCGGTAGCCGAGACACTCCCCGAACAACGACGTGCCCGGGCGTAGGCAAAACGGCAATCAGCAAAAAAGAACAGGGAGAAACAAAGCGGCAGTCATCGCGGGCGAGAGCGGCTGCACAGATCCCATGATCAGTGTGAAGGTGTGAACGGACGGCATGTCTTCATAGCCGTGACCGTGGCGCCATCTCTCCACTCTTTTCCGCCGACAGATCCATCCTGTTTCGGTGGCAAAGACTGTCCGATGTGGAGGGAAGCGCGATACGATCCGAATGTTCGGCGTGTGTTACATGAGGAAAGAAACAGCTTTCAGATGCCCGCTTTCCCAACTGAGGAAA
>JAANMU010000037.1_pt1 | contig 146070 bp, 101 predicted proteins | sample 7279701 | NCBI WGS metagenome assembly JAANMU01 (sample SAMN14094539, study PRJNA606508) | bioreactor metagenome | isolation source: A lab-scale SPAN reactor treating ammonium-rich wastewater day 57 | place: Ireland: Galway | collected 2017-03-13
AGCATTGGGGTTCTTGCGGGCTTCTTCCCAAACTTCCTGGGCAGCCCGTTGGTTGTTGAACATGATAGCCCGGCAAATACAACGCGGGCCGAAGTTGGCCTCGAAGCCGCGGCGAAGGTCGCCTTCGTTGACTTCGATGTTGGCCGATGCGGACTTCAGCACGTAATTCTTCAAAGCCACGGTCGGCCACACCAATTCGTCGAGATAGCGCTCGGTGGTCAGTCCTTGCTCTTCTGAGACGGTTGCCAGCCAGCGTTTGACATCGACCTGTCCGGTTTGCGGATCGAGAGAACCCATGGCTTCGGCGGCGCGAACCACTTCGCGCTGCAAGTCCTGATCGGTGACGGTGACCTGGTTATCGCGGATATGCTGGTGAAGAATGTTGCGGCCGATGGTGCCTTCCAACACTTCGACGCCATGCCGGCGAATGGCTTCGGTTTGCAATTCGGCCAGCGTGATGGTGAAATTGCCCACCACAGCGGCCACGCCTGGGTATTGCTGCATCTTTTCTTCATCGCCGTAGCATTGCAGCAGCCGCACGTTTTGCTTCAGGCTTTCGAACAACTGGCCCGCCTGGGCGTTTTCTTTCTTTTCGCGCACCGAGGTTTCAAGTTGAGCACGCACGCGTTCGATGGGGAAGAACTGCTCGCGGCCCTCGGCGTGATTCTCGCACTTGAGAATCAGATACTGCCGGTCGACCTGAATGACGTCGGAGATTTCACCCGGTTGCAGGCGAAACGCCACGGCTTCGATTCGCGGGTCGCCCAAATGCTTACGAATGGGAAGCAAGCGGCCGTGCGCGCTGGCGCTGGTGGGGTCTTCGGAATACTTGGCGGCCAGGCGGCCAAATTCGTCGGGGTTGGCCCGGGCTTCGGCCAAGGCCTGTTGGGCTTTGGCCTCGCTGGAGCAGACAATCAACCTCGCCTCGACGGCGGGTCCGTACTGAGTTTCGTACGCGGCTTGCACCTCTTGCGGGGTTACCTGCAGCGACTGGGTAGCGGCTTTCCGGAGGGCGATCATAGGCCAAATGATCTCGTTGGCATATTGATCGGCCGAAATGTGCCGCTCTTCCTGCAGCATTTTGAGCCATTGGTCGACCGGCAACCGGAACCTCGCGGCGATCCGGCTGATTTCTTCGTGCACTTCTTGCTGCGTAACGCTGATCCCCTGTTGCTGGCAATATGAGGTAATGAGCCGCTTGTTGATCAGACTGTCGAGCACGTCTTGGCCGTACCGCCTCAGGCAGTCCTGCCCTAGCTGGTCGCGGGTGATCTGCTCTCCGTTGACCACGGCGACCACATCGGGAATGCCGGTGCGGGCCGCGACGGGCACGTCGCTTTTGACGGTGGCCGTGGCCTCGGGTTCTTGCTTCTGAAAGAAACGCCGCGGCGTTCGCTGTTGAGCGTTGGCCTCGCCATCGAGCCAAAAATAGCGCACGCAGGCGCACGCCGCGAGAACGGCCAACGCGCCGCCGCCAAGCAACAACGTTCGCTTCCATTTACCGGTAGGGCGGGAGACGGCAGCCGCCGCCGTGTCGCTGGAAGGCATCGGTCTCTCCATAAACCACGTGCCAACAGAACGGAACCCAGTCGGACCAACGCGCGCGATGGCCCGAGAAAATGAGGCGGCACTATAGGCACTCCCCCGGCGGCGGGTCAACCCCGACTGCTACCAGGCGCACGTCGCGGAATGCGCACGGGTTTGGGAAAGGCTGGGGGCGTTGCCGAACGCCGCGAAAGCGTGACACAATTTGCCATTGGTAACACTCGGGGCACGGGCGAAGGCGGTCACGAAATGGGCGTGGCCCCGTAAGCCCTGGCAAAATGGGCGTTTGGCAGAAGTGGCAAGCCGTAGCGAAACCAACCGCGGGTGCGTTTTGCGTGTAACGTACCGGTCTCCGCAGCTTGATCTGGAGGCTCAAGTCGTTAGCCAAAAATCGTAAGCAAATCGCTTGTAGACACCGTTTATACCAGTCCCCATTTTTTGCGCAGGGCCCATTCGCCGCAGAGCAGCACAATGAAGAGCACCATGATCGGCCATTTGTCCCAGAGCGCCGTGGGGGGAGAATCGATGGGTTTTTCCAGCGATTTGGGCGCTTGTCGCAAGCGGGCCAGCAGCACCGAAAATTCCTCCGGAGCGTAAACGCGGCCATCGGGAGTGCGGTCGGCGACTCCTTGCATGGTGGTGAGATCGGCTTCGGGGCGGGTGAGTTCCAGGTCTTCTTCGTACACGAGGAAACGCGTCCGCGCATCGCCCAACTCGCCGCTGCCGTCGGAGGCTCGCACCAGCACGGTGTAGTCGCCTAATTGCGACGTTTCCTCGCGGTTGAGGGTCGCCGTGTATTCATTGCCTTGCTGGGTAAGACGGATCGGGCCACGGGTTCCATCGGGCGCGACCAGTTCGGCCTCGAAGCGGGCATCGGAGACGATCATGCCTTGGGGATCGAACGCTCCCGCCGTCACGCGAATCTGCCCCCCAACCCGAATCCGCGGCTGGTCGGTTTCCACCCATACCTTGCCTTGGCGGGCGTCGTCGCGCTGGGCGAGCCATAGAATCACCTGCCGCCAGAACCGGCGGTGCTCGTTCTGAAAACCGTGCGTCCACCAGCGCCAGGTGGAGTCGGCGCCGAAGGCCAACGCCCGGCCGTTGCCAAACGTGCCGGCCAGCAGCAGCGGCGACTGCTTTTCGGTTTCGAGCAGTACCGTGGCATCGCGACTGGTGAGGCGGTTGGCGCCGTCCAGGGGCGGCAGTTCCATCCACTTGGCGGCGTTGGCCGTGGCCGCGGCAAGCTGCGTGAGAAAGTGCTGGCCCGCCTGGCGGCGCGGAACAATCTTAATGGGACCGGGAAGGTGCAGGTCGGCGCGGACGGGTTCGTCGACGGGCTGGCGTTCGAAGCGGTCCATGCGCACGGGAAGCACGTCTTCGAGCGGTGTGCCAGCGTATCCGCCCGGTCCAAAGGTATGGAACCCGCCGAGCATGATCAGGCCGGTTCCGTCCGAAACACATTCACGCAGGGCCTGCAGTTCGCCGGACTGGAACGCTTGGGAGTCGACGTCGCCAATGATGATGGCATTGTACTTGCCGGGCACAAGTCCTTCCTTGAGGAGGCGGCCGACGTTGTCCGCGCGGTTGTCGGGTCGGCGAGCATCGAGCCGAACGTAGTCGACATTGATGTCGGGCGAGGCGTCGAGCGACCGTCGCAAGAACCGCTGTTCGACGCGCAGGGCGCCTTCCACGTAAAGCACGTTGAGCCCGCCGTCGAGCACGGTCACGAACGAGCTGCGCTCGTTGTTGTGGGTGACCAATTCGCCGGGTTGGGGCGCCAGCCGCAGGCTCAACTTGTACTCGCCGGGCTCTTGCGGGGCGTACGTAAGTTCGATGGGGATTTGCTGCCCATCTTGGGTAGCGCGAATCTGGGTGGTGTTGACCACTTCCATCTGGCCGGGAGAAGTTTCAAACAGCAGTTGCGCAGCTATGTCTTGATTGAGAAAACCCGAGATGCGGGCCACACCGGAAACGGTGAGCTGGTTTTTGACAAACACCGTGCGGTTGGCGACGAGTTCGAGCAATTCCACGTCGCGCGGCCGGCCGCCAGCGTCGGTCTTGCCAAACACCACGGGGTAGACGGGGAATTCGCGTAGCCGGTCGGCGGCCTGAAGCGGGGAGAGATCCTTGGGAGGATCGGCCTGCTGGTGGCCGTCAGTCAGCAAGATACCCCCCACAACCCGTTTGCCGGCCGAGCGACGGCGGGTTTCGGCAAGCGTGTACCCGATCGCGGTTTGGTCGCCGTTGGGTTCGATGCCGGTCCAATCGAGCTTGCCATTTCTGAAGGGAATCGGCGTTAACTCGCTGTCGAAGGCAAAAAACTGAAGATCGAGATCGCGGGCCAAGGCGGCAAACTCGGGCGAAGCCTCGTTGAGCAGGTCTTGCACGCGATTAAAGCGGGCCTGGGAACCATCGTCCTTGGTTTGCATACTGCGGGAAATATCAATGTGCACATAGAGCTGCGCGCTTTGCCGTTCCACGGTGCGATAGGTCAGCGTTGGACGCATCATCACCAAGAACAACAGCGCAATGACCAGGCCCCGAATCACCGTGAGGATGACTCGGCGACGGCGGGTAAGCCGCCCGTGCGCCGGCGCGAGCAAAACAAGCAGCGCAAACAGCACGGCAATGACCGCGGCGACCAGCATCCAGTTGCCAACCGGTTCCCAGCGCAAGCGCAGGCCCAGGCCATCGTCGCCGGCAACTTGATCCGAAACGTTGTGGTCGGCGGCATCTTGATTGGCGTCATGTTCTGGGGCAGTTTGATTTGCCGGGTCCGTGTTGGTAGTAGCGGGTGCGGCCGGTTCGCTGGCGGCGGGCGATGACCCTGCCTGCTGCCACCAAGCGGACACGGACGTGGACGCCGGTCCGAGCAGGACTGCCGCAACCAGCAGCCTTGCGGCAGCGCGAATCCACCACGTATTGCGGAGGTCGCTCGTGCTCATTCGTTCCCCTTTTCCCAAGGGTGACGATAACGCGGCGTGTCGCGCATACCATAAAACACGTTGGCCAGAATATGTTCGGCGGCCAGGATCATTGCGACCAGCATGATCAGCCAGGGGAACAGTTCGCGGCCTTCGCGCCGGGTGCGAGCGATCCGCTGCAGTTCGGTGGAAGAACGGACCACGCTGGTTTCGAACGAACCAAACTGGGCCTGGAGTTGCTCGGGAGTGAGCCGCGCAAGTTGGCTTAATTCGGGGCGATAGTTGACGCTGAATCCCCGATCGATTTCGTCATCGCCGGTGCCTGCCTGCACGCGGTAATTGCCCACCTGCGAAACGCCCGTGACGACAATGCGGGGTTCGTTGGGGTTTGCGGGGGGATTATCTTGCGAGCCGTCGGGCATGGTCAGCAAATACCGGGGAACGCCGCGATTGTCGTCGAGTTGCACTTCTACGCGAAGTTGCGATTGCGCGGCATGGTTCCACACCTGGTTGGCCCCGCCGACGAGGTATTGCATCATTTCGTTGGCCAGCATCACAAAAGGCCAAGGTTCCAAGCCGGTGGGGAGCGTGTTCCAGGCGGAGTCGTCCAACTCGTCGGAGACGGGAGTCATCATGGTGACGACCATGCCCTGTTCCACATCCTGTTCGAGGATGGCCGGCTGACCGTTGGTGAAGCGGGCCACGTCGCGGACACCATCGTGGCGGCTTTCCAGGGGCCAGAAGCGAAATACGGGAAAGCTGCGCCAAGGCACGCTCTGAAGTTTTTGGAAGGCGGCCAGCATGGCGTGGCTACTTTGCGATGTGTCGAGAAACACGCCGTCGGGCCAGCGGGCTGGTGGGCCCAATCGACCGGGGAGAAGTTTTTGCGCGGCCTCGGCGTTGAACGAGGCATCGGGAGCGCCGGTTTCACGCCCCAGGAAAATGGCGAGCTTGCCGCCGCGACGCACGTATGTGTAGAGTTTCTCCCAAGTGGGCGTGGGAAGCGGGGAAGGATCGAGCAAGCAGATTACGGGGTACGCATCGAGTTTGGCATTGGCCAATTCGTCGACCGTGATCTCCGTGCAGTCGAAGCGAGCGCGATCTTCCTTTCGCAGGGCCGGCGGGGCCAAGGCGCCGTGCAAGTCGAAGGCGTAGCTTTCGGCCGGGGCGGGCGCGGCCAGCAATATCTTCCAGGGAGGTTGCACGCGGAATGTGAAGAATCGCTGGTCGTCAATGGCCAAACCGTCGTCTTTGCGGCCGACAAGGCGAACTTCGCCCTGGTACGAACCTGGTTCGAGATCCAACGTGCTGATCTGAAAGTTGATTACCTGGGAGTCGCCGTCTTCCTGGCTCAAATGCGTTTGGCCCTTGAGTTCGGTTTGAAGACGGCCGCCTTGCCAGCGATGCAACAGCCATTGCAGCTCTTTTTCGACGGGTCCTCCGACGCGGGTGACCGGCAGTTGCAGATCGAGCGGCGTGTTGCGGGGCAAGGTTTCGCCCGAGAGCCGCAATGCGCCCAGGGCCGTGTTGCGGGGGGTGAGAGAGCCGACATCGATCACGAAGCGGGCGGCGTCGGGCACGTCGCCGAGCAGGGACTGCAATCGCGCGGCCTGGGTTTCGGGCCAGGCGGCGGTGGTCAAGTCGCTAAAGAGATAAAGTTCCTGAATTTCATGGGTTGCCTGGGTGAGCAACCGCACTGCGTCTTCCAAGGTGGGCGCCAAATCGAGGCTCGTGGGCACAATTTGCAGTCGCTGGAGCCGCTCCTTGGCCAGTTCGAGATCTTCGGCAAAATTCACCAAGTCGCCTGAAGTGTCGAAAATGGCGACATGGCTTTTGGGGGGCAAGTTTTGCAGCAGTTGCTGGGCGATTTCAACGGCGGCTTCGAGCCGCGTTTGGCCGTTCTGCTCGTAGCTCATGCGGGGCGAGGTGTCGAACACCATGACGGCCGAAACCGGTGCCACCTGGCTGACCAGTGCGCCCGACGTCGTGAGCGTGAGCCGCGCGAGCGCGAGCGCGAGCAGCATAATGGCCAACGCCCTCAACGCCAACAGAATCAAGTGCCGCAATTTCAAGCGGCGCCGGTTGACTTCGTTTCGCTGCCGAACAAAACGCAAGGCGGGAAAAATCACCTGCTTGGGGTTTTGACGCATGATCAAATGCAGAATCACCGGCACCACGGCCGCCGCTGCAAAAAACGCCATTCCCAAGTTGAGAAATTCCATTCGTCACTACCAAACGCAGAAACTGTCCAACATCACAGCCGGTTCCGACGGCTGATCAAGTATTCCATAAGGGCTTTATCGAATTGCATGCTGGTATCGAGAGGCACATAGTCGATGCCGCTTTGGAAACACTCGCGGCGAAAGGTCTCGCGGAACTCGTTTAACTCCGCCAGGTAATCCTGCTTGAAATTGCTGGCGTCGACTTGGAGCCGTTCGCTGGTCTCGGGTTCTTCGAATTCTACGATGCCGGAGAAGGGAAACTTGACTTCCGCCTCGTCGAGCACGTGAAACAAAATGACGTCGTGCCCTCCGTGCCGCAGGCGGCGCAAGGATTGAATGACCGGCTCGGGGTCGGCGAGCAGGTCGGAGAATACCATCAGCAGGCTTTTCTGCCGCAGCATGGCCGCAATCTGAATCAAGCTGCCGGCAATGTCGGTACGGCCGGTCGGCTTCAGGTTGGCCAGCAGGCTCAAGACATTGCCAAGTTGGGTGCGTTTGGACTTGGGAGGCAAGCTCTTGCGAATCTTTTCATCGAAGGCGATCAACCCGCAAGGGTCTTGCTGATGGATCATGAGATAGCACAGCGCCGCGGCCAGGCAAATGGAATATTCAAACTTGGTGAGTTCCTGGCGATAGGTGTAGCCCATCGATTGGCTGAGATCCATGACCAGGTAGCCGGTGATGTTGGTTTCGGCCTCGAACTTCTTGACGTAGTATTTGTCGGTCTTGGCGAAGACGAGCCAGTCAATGTCTTTGAGGTCGTCGCCGGGCGAGTAGCGACGGTGTTCACTAAACTCGACCGAAAACCCATGAAAGGGACTCGCGTGCAAGCCGTGCAAGAACCCCCGCACAATGAACTGGGCGCGCAGATCGAGCCGCGAAATCTGGCGAATGACTTCCGGCTTGAGATACTGCTCGGCGGCAGGCATAAAACCCTTGGGGGGGAGCGAGGGGTTACGTCTCAAACAACTGGGCGACTGGCATGCGAATGCCGGGAAGTTCCGGCTCGGCGGTCCATTCGTGCGAAACGTTGAACACTTGCGGACGCTGGCCCGGCCGGTCCACTTGCACGGACTTCAAATCAGGATCGATGATCCATACCCGCGATACGTCAGCGGTTAAATACGCTTCAATCTTCTCGACCACGGCTTCGTGCTTATCCGAAGGCGACAAGATTTCCGCGGCCAGGATCGGAGCTGCATCAATCAGGAACGCGTCGTCGGCAAAGCGTTGGGCAACTTCATGGGAATGGCATGTGACGTTGATGCCAACGATTGAGTCGGGATTCTTCGCGAGCCGAAACGCCCCATCGCTAACACGCAATTCGCCTCGCAGAACCGGGAGTGCCGCTAACCAGTTGCGCAGATAACCCGTTAATGAGACAAGGATGCGCGCCTGCTTGCGATTTCTTCGTGCTGTTCCCCGTTCTCGCAATTGTCCGCGAATCACCTCGCGTTCCACACCGTCATCGGGCATGGCCTGCAGTTGCTGGGTTATTACGGGTTTGGTGATGGTCGTCATCGGATGTGCTTTCTTCACGGATAGACCGGTGGTCCGCTACCGTCCGCCGATTAACGTTCGAACTTTTCCACTTCGGGCGTGGGGACGTGCTCGATCAATCGTTCGATGATATTCTCGGTGGTCATGCCTTCAGCTTGCGCCTGGAAGTTGGCGCTCACGCGATGCCGTAGTACGGGGATGGCCACTTTGCGGATGTCGTCGATCGCCACGGAAAAGCGGCCATCCATGGCCGCGAGGGCCTTGCCGCCTTGAATGAGAAACTGACCAGCTCGCGGCCCGGCGCCCCAATCGACCAAGTCTTTCACAAATTTAGGAGCGGAAGGATCGCGGGGACGCGTGGAACGAACCAGGCGAGCGCAGTACTTCACGATGTATTCGCTGACGGCCACCTTGCCCACCAGTTGCTGCACCACCGTGATTTCCTCGGCCTTGAGAATTTTGCGAACCTCGGGCTTTTCTTGCCGGGTGGTGGCAGCGAGGATTTTTTCTTCTTCGTCGGCCGAGGGATAATCGACTTTGATATTGAACATGAAGCGGTCCAACTGCGCTTCGGGCAGCGGGTAGGTGCCTTCTTGCTCGATCGGGTTCTGGGTGGCGATGGTGAAGAAGGGGTCGGGCAGGTTGTAGGTTTGTTGGCCGATGGAAACTTCCCGTTCTTGCATCGCTTGCAGCAGCGCCGCCTGGGTCTTTGGCGGCGTACGGTTGATTTCGTCGGCCAGCAGAATGTTGGTGAATACCGGCCCTTGCACGAAACGGAAGTTTCGCCGGCCGGCTTCGTCTTCATCGAGTACGTTGGTGCCGGTAATATCGGACGGCATCAGGTCGGGAGTGAACTGGATACGCTTGAATTCGATATCGAGAATGCGAGCCAGCGTGCTGACGAGCAGTGTTTTGGCCAAGCCTGGCACGCCTTCGAGCAGGCAGTGGCCGCGCGTGAAGATGGCGGCGAACACCTGCTCGATGACTTCGTCTTGCCCAATGATGACTTTGTGCAACTCATCTTGCATCAACTGACGCCGATGGCTGAATTCTTGGAGGACTTCGCCCAAGCTGCGGGATTTTGTGGTCGCCAAGGGTGCTTACCTTCCTATTCCTATCCGTGCGGGGGCTGCTTCGGGATGCACTGCTTGAGGCCCACGTGCCGGTGCGATTTCCCTTGGCCCAACGGGAATTGCGGGTCTTAGCGATTCTGCTGTCGAATTGCGACGGAAGCGAACAACTCCGATTTGCTATTATTCCATAAGTCTTACGCAGTCGGAGCTTAATACGTTCAGCGGCATCCTGGCGAGGCTTCGGATTTCCCCCCGCAAGATGGATCGGACCGTCGGCCACTGACAGCGCTTCATATTCTATAGCTTGCTCCACAAAGCAGCAAAGAGCCGACCCCCACACCCCACGCAAAGAGGGGGGCTGCTCGCTCGGCGGGCGTGCTTAAACCTGAGGGGGCATCGACGACGGACGACGGGGATTTGGCTCACGGGGGCTGCCAGCGCCAGGGCAGTCTTAACGCCGCATGTACTGGTCGCTTTCGTGACTTCCGGTGAGCACCCATTCGCCCTGACCGTCCTTGCGACGGGCACCGGGTCCGGGGTCTTCGCCAAGCTGTGAGGGCTGCGGGACGAGTTCGGCGGTCCAGTGGATTTCGGGAGCGGCCCCCGACCAACGTGCCCAATCGTCGAGCAGGCGAAAATGCCGTCGACGCTCCGGCACATAAACCCGATCGCCCTTTTGGAGGATCAACTCGTGCGCGCCAACCCACCCAAACCACGAGTAGCAAGCGGTGTGGGCGGGTATCCAGTGGCCAACACCGAATTCGTCGGTGAGGTAGAACTCTGACCAATTGTGATTGGGAATCCAGACCAAACGCGCTGGAATGCCAACGGCCCGGCACAACGCGACAAAGACGGCTGAGCGTTCCTCGCAATCTCCGACCCGATCGCGGATAGCGGCCGCCACGCTGGTATAGGGGCCTAATCGAGCCTGAATATTTTCAGCCGACCAGGAGGCAAATCGCCGCGCCTGATCCCAAGGATGGTCGGCCGGCGACGCGAGCGATCTTACCAGGACTTGCACCTCGCGGCAGTTGGTTTCCACGCCGGGACTGTTCTGTAGATATCGCTTGCGAATTTCCGTAGGAGGCCGCTGCTCGCGGGGAAACATGGCTTTTTCAAAGCCCTGATACTGCTTGTGGAGAGTTAAACGGTAGGTGGCAACGGCGGCAATAACCTGACCGGCCTCGATGCGGGGCGCCGACAATCCCAGTTGCCCCGCACCTGATTCGATCTCGCGGAGCCCAGCCTCGCAGCCTTGTGTCTCCAAGCGGACGTTTTCGATTTTTTGCTCGGGGTACTCGAGGGGAACCGGGGTGGTTGCTTGAATTCGCACGGCGCCTCCGGTTCCCTGCAAGCGAATGCCCACCTTGAGTTCGTAGCTCCTGGGATCGAGATAACCGGTCTGATTCTCGGGCGGTTGCTTCCAGATCCAGCGTCCATCGCCCACGACGGGAACCACGCTGTAGACCGGCCGAGGCCCACTGCGCTGGCCGAACGACAGGACAGAAAGCGATCCGCTTGGCCGTTTGGCGGTCCCGGTGCTAGCAAATCCTTGCACTCCAGCCGAAACGACCGCTGCCCACGAAAATGCGTGCCGCAAGAAATCGCGTCGCTGCATGGAATGCCCCCCCGATCCTGTTTACAGAAGTTATTCTTTCCAAATAGTTTACGATCCACAGGGCATCTGCCGCGGAAGACGATTGTCTCGTCCGCGTGTCCAAGGCTGGAGTCAGCACACCACCCAAACGGGCCGGAGCCGCATTGTGATCCCGTAGGAAGTTCCTGTTGGGATGGTAAACGACAGCGCGAGCTCGCCGCATTTTAGCGGGGAACGGCCGAAGTCTGAACTTTTTCGGCAGAATGCCTCCCCGGAATTATCAACGATGTTACGCGGCGGTATTGGAGGATCTGCATTTCGCCCGAAACGAAAAGACCTCGTCTTGCCTTTTGGCGTCGAACGGCATGTTGCTTGCCGGATACACGTTTACACGCATGGCTTGCGAGGTTTTACGGTTAGGTATGCCGTGAACACGTTTTGCGATTCGATCGCCCTACGACATCGAGGCGCGAGGGTCGGGAGCCACACTTTGATCCGGCGCGAATGTGCGACCACCGGTTTTCCTTCGATTTCGCCGAAGCACCCAAACTTCAAGCGAATAAACTCCAGATATATCCGAGATATGTGTTGAGCGCCGCGGGTTGTCATTGATATAGTCCGTGGCCTTCCCCATCCACCCAATTTGCGGCGGTGGCTAGGAGGGCTTCCGTCGATCGCAGTTGGCGAGGTCGAAATGCCCAAGACTTTGGATTCGGTAAGCAACTTCATTCGAGCAGCGGTGTCGCTGGTAATTGTGACCCTGGTGGGCGGAGCGGCCTGGCTGGGGTACACCACGTACGCTGAGCACGACCTCGCGATTCGCGAGCGCGACAAGTTGCGAGATCAGGTGAAACGTAATGAAATCGAGTTGAAGCGGCAGCAGGAGCGAATCGAAGAGCAACAGAAAGAAATTGTCAAACTGGAAACGTCGCTGAAACTGCTCAAATTCGATCATCGGATCGCCAAGTTGAACGTGCTCGATCAATGGAACAACGAGGATGGCCAGCCCATCACCCGAGTGCAATTTGTCGAACTCGACCAGGACGGGCGTCCGCTGGAAACGCCGCGTGAATTCAACGTGCGCGGCGAGAAGATCTACGTGGAATATTGGGTTGCCAAGTTCTTTGACGAACACGTGGAGAATGGCATCGATACCAAGAACACCTCGATATGCCTGTTTCGCTCGATTTTCGGCGACAAAGAGAAACCCGCCGAAGGCCATTTGCTCGATGATGCCGACAGCCTGCAATTGGCGTATAGCCGTGGACGCGAGATGACCGCGTTGGAGAAGGACATTTGGGCTAATTTTTGGGATTACGCCAACGATGGACGCAAGGCGGCCGAAGTTGGATTGCGCGCCGTCCATGGCGAGGCCATCAACCTGAAGGTGCAAAAGGGCAAGAGCTATCGCATTCAATTGCGTGCGTCGGACGGTTTGAGCATTGTGCCGGAGGATATGCCTTCGCCCCCACTCCCCACGCGCGAAGCACCCGTCCTGCGTTTCTAAAGCACGTCTTGCGTTTCGGAAGCACCAGCGGCTGCTCCTATGTAACCGCTGCCTACGGAGGAAGTGCGCACCGCGCGTTCCCCGGCACCAGCGGGCAACCTGTTTGCGCCATGACGGGCTGGTTTGGCGACTACTTACAGGGGCGGTGCTTAAGGGACAACGAGGCTTGCACCGTTGCCCGGATTGCGGCAGCTTTTCTCGTGACCGGTGCGAGGATACGCTAGCCAAGGTGCAGGAACGCAATTGAGGGCCTGCGAATGGCGTAACTTATCGCAATTTTGGGTGATGCCGATTGTGAATTCGATTGAGTTGGAAGAATCGTGGCGGGCAGCCGACTTTCTGAAAAAAGTCGTAGCGGCGGTGGGTCGCATTGGCATTCACCCCGAGGACAGCGCGGAGATTCGATTGCAGAAGGCAATTCTCTGCAACGTGCTGGTATTTGGGGGCATTCCCACCCAAGTTTGCCTGGTGATTGTTGCCGCAGTCTTCGGCGAACCGGCAATGTTTATCGCTGTTTCAGCCTCGGTTGTAATTTCGATCGGCGGGCTAGTCTTGTTGGGCTACACAAGGCGTTTTTTTTCGTTTTTCAAGTTTGTTCAATTGGCCCTGCCGCTGTTGGTTCCGTTCGTTTGTTTGATCCTCACGGGCGGGCTGGTGAACATTGCCTTTTCGATGATCTGGAGCATCTTGCCGCCGCTGTTGGCCCTGGTGCTTTATCCGCCCCGACAGGCCGTGTATTGGCTATTGGCATTCTTGAGCTTGGTGGTCATTGGTTTTGCGGCGCAGCCCTACTTGCGACCCTTAACCGGTTTTCCAACCGAAGCGATCTGGATGATCGGCTACGGCAACTTGTTTGCGTTTTCGATCATGATTTTCGCCGCGTTGGCGATTCTGATCCATCAGCGGAACGTGGCTTACCGGCTGCTGCACGCCGAGCAGGAACGTGCGCTCGGTCTGCTGCACAATATTCTGCCGAGCGAAATTGCGACGATCTTGCAGGAACGAGAGGGCGTGATTGCAGACCACTTTGCCAGCGCGAGCGTGCTGTTTGCCGACGTGGTCAATTTCACTCCGATGTCGGCCGCAATGGCTCCGACGGAACTCGTCAATTTGCTGAATGAAGTCTTCAGCTACATGGATGCGCTGACCGAGAAGTATTGCCTGGAAAAAATCAAGACCATCGGCGATTGCTACATGGTGGCCGCCGGAGTACCGACGCCGCGCACGGATCATGCTCAGGCTTTGTGTTCGATGGCGTTGGAGTTTCGAAATTACGTCAAAGCGAACCAGTTTCAGGGGCGGTCGCTGGAGTTTCGCATCGGAATTCATTCCGGTCCCCTGGTTGCAGGCGTTATTGGACGGCGCAAGTTCATCTACGATCTCTGGGGCGATACCGTCAATACGGCAAGTCGGATGGAATCGCACGGTTGTTCAAACATCATTCAAATCAGTCGACAAACGTACGACTTGGTTCAACGCGAATTTGTGTGCGAGTCGCAAGGAATGATGCACATCAAGGGAAAAGGGGACATGGAAGTGTGGTCCCTGATCGCAGCCGGCAATTCCAGCCCAACGGTCGTCCGCGAGACCGAGGCCTTTCGTTAGCCGTCCTTGATCGTTGCTCGTGGCATCGGGCAGTTCTTGACGTCGTCAATGCGACAACGAACCCCCAGGCCGCGCCATCATATCGACAACACTCCGATCTCGTCGTAAAGAATTCGGCTCGCGACAAAAAAATCCACAAACATCTAATACTTCATACCTTACAGCAAGTATGCAGCTTCTCCTGATGGCGGACTGGCACGGTAGGCGCTTCGTCGCCATCGTCGTGCTGCCGCTGTTGCGCCCCCGGTTTGTGCTGAAGCGTGGCGGTGGCACAACCCTTATCGAGGCCACCGCGGACAGCAAAAAGTGCGGCAACCCAGGGAGAGCCAACCATGGCGGACGAACCGATGTGCCAAAGGCATGCCCTGGTGATGGGCGCAAGCATGGCCGGATTATTAACCGCGCGAGCACTGCATCGGCACTTCGAACGCGTCACCGTGATTGAACGCGACACGTTGGCTCATTCACCCGGGACAAGAAAAGGGGTTCCGCAATCGCGGCAGACGCATGGCATGCTCGCGGGCGGATGGAAGGTGCTGCAGCACTTTTTTCCGGGGATCGATCAAGAACTTGCCGAACAAGGTGCGATTGAGGGCGACGTCACGCGTCATTCACTTTGGTATTCCGAGGGAGGCTTTCACCTCCAATTTGATAGCGGAATGGCGGGTATTTGCAGCAGCCGCCCGCTTTTGGAATCGGCGTTGCTCGGTCGGGTGCGGGCACTCCCGAACATAGTTCTGCGAGACCAGGTGACCGTCGCAGGTTTTTTGACTGACGGACTTCAGCAACATGTGCACGGTTTGCGGGTCATCGACCGTCGCAGCGGCAAACATGAGATGGTTCAGGCGAACCTGGTTGTGGACTGCACCGGCCGCGGCTCACGAACCCCAGCACGGCTCGCTGAATTGGGTTGCGAACCACCCCTGGAGGAACGGGTTGACGTGGACCTGGAGTACGCGACCCAGCATTTTCGTAAACGGGTCGACGATTTCCATGGAGCGAAGGCAGTCATTCTTACCCCGCAAGCTCCCAACAAGAGGTTCGCAGTTGCCTTGGCCATTGAAGGAGACCAGTGGTCACTCACGCTAGGAGGCATGCTAGGAGAGCGAGCACCTGACGATGCGTCCGACTTTCGAGAGTATGCCCGGGGCTTACCGTCACCAAGTGTGCATGCGTTCCTCGAAAACGCGGAACCCGTCTCCAAGGTCGTCCGCTTCACGTTGCCGGGAAGTCTGCGTCGACGATATGAACGGTTACGAAGATTCCCTCGAGGACTGTTGGTGCTTGGTGACGCGCTTTGTAGTTTTAATCCAATCTATGGCCAGGGCATGACGGTGGCGGCCATGGAGGCCAACGTTTTAGATGAGATTCTTGTCCGCGGGACGAGCGATCTCGCGGGCGATTTTTTTCGTCGTGCTTGTCGATTGATCGACGTACCCTGGCAGATTGCCGTAACCACCGATTTTCGATTTCGCGAAACGCGAGGATGCAGGCCTCGATTGGCCGGCATTACCAATCACTATCTGAAACTGGTGCATCGAGCGGCCCAAACCGATCCGGCGGTCGGCTTGGCGTTTCATCGGGTGACGAACCTGTTGTCTTCGCCGCGCAGTTTGTGTTCGCCGTCGATCATGCTGCGAGTGCTTGCGAAAATGGCGTGTAGGCGGCAGCGACCGGCCATCGATGGCGATCGAGACGTTCACGCTTCGCTGGCAATGGAGTCGCCCCCTGAATAAACTCGAAAAATTGGATGCCAACTCCAGGCAAGAACTTCCATGACGTTTTTCAGCCAGCGGCTGGCATCAACGCGGTTGCTCCACCGCACCGGAGAGTAGAGAATCGGGATGCGGATGAATTGCCGTTGTACTTCTGGGCAAGACGCGGCGATGCTTGTGAACTTTCTGGTCTGTTTCGATGTTGTTCGATGGATCGCGCCGAATCCCACGTCTCGCTTACCGCGTTACAGCTCTTCTTGGCTGCAAAGTTGAGCCCTGCCGATCATCAAGCAGTCGAGAAGCACTTGCAATCGTGCCATAGTTGCGCGCAGCGGCTTTCTTCGTGGGAGCTTTGCTTGCTGCAATTGCAGGACGAATTGACATCTTCCGGGCCACCGTGCTCCAGCGCCATCGACATGGCGCAGCACGATTTAATCGACAGCATCTGCGATCGTTTCGAGCGGGCCTGGCGCTCCGGCGATGATCCGCAGATCGATGACTTTTTGGCCCACGTGGGGGAAATTGATCTGCCGGCTCTGCGGAATGAGCTCACGTTGCTCAAAGAAGATCTGGAGCAGGCCAGAACGCGGTTGGATTTGCGCGCTGCCGACCGTTCTGCCGCCGTGGAACAGATCGAGCCAGCGACCCGACCGCAAAGAATGGGTCAACTTGGGAATTACGTATTGAGGGAGGAGATTGCGAAAGGACGTTTGGGCAGTGTTTACCGCGCTCGTCGACTCTGCGATGGCAAGGAAGTAGCGGTAAAGCTCATGGTGGCTGTCGCAAGAGTGGTCGAATCGATGCAGATGCAGTGGCAGGAACGGGTCGAGGCGGCGAAGCAACTCCGGCACCCAAACCTGGTCGCCATGTACGAAATGGGATTAACAGGACAACGCTGCTACTGGGTTACCCAACTGGTGCGAGGAACATGCCTTTCACAGCAAGTTGATCAAATCCGCTGTCCCACGCGCCGGGCGGCCACGATCATCCAACAGGCGGCCGAGGCCATCGGTCATGCGCACGAGCGCGGCATGGTTCACGGGCACTTGAAGCCCACGAAGATTTTGCTGGATCAGCAAGATCGCGTACTGGTATCGGGTTTTGGAGTCGCCTACCAATCGCCGGATAGTAGCGAGTTGACAATTTCCGGCAACGTTTTTGAAACGCCATTGTACATGGCGCCCGAGCAGGCAGGTGGAAGCAGTGCCTCGCCGCATCCGACGATCGACGTGTATGCCCTAGGAGCAGTATTGTACTTGCTGCTGACCGGGCGACCGCCATTTCCGGGCAAGCATCTCCTCGATACGCTTCGACGAATTCTGAAAGAACCTGTGACGCCGCCAAGTCGGTGGCGCTCGACCCTCAGTTCGGATTTGGAGTCGATATGCTTGCGATGCCTGGAAAAAAATCCTGAGCGGCGCTACTCATCGGCTCTGGCGCTGGCGCAGGCCCTGGGCAATTATTTGGAACAGGGCGACACCGCGTCGGGTGGTCAAGGAGCCTGGAAACGCTGGGGCACTTGGTGGCGCGCCCATTGGGGACGCGATGCGAGACGATAAGGATGTCGGACAACGGCGTCGCGTCTTTTGAAGGGTTCGGCGCTGTGCGGGGCGATTTGTAATGCCGTGGGAGCAGGTCGCCCGGCCGCTTGTTAAACGGCGGCTGGCAGGCACCATCCGTTGACGCCCGTATGGCGGCACTTTAGGCTGGCATATTAACCTGTCAAAACGGTGGCGTCGGCAAACCAGCGGTTGGTATACGGCCCGATATTCACGTAGGCAGTCCGCAACAGCAATCTCCCACGGGTCGAAACCGTGCTAAACGGGGCAGGGCCTGTCGATCACTTAACAGCTTGGAACACAATGATTTGCGTCAGCATTGGTCGTGGCCGTCACCGGCACATGATGGCAGAGCATCGTCATTTGGTGGAACAGGGCGCGAGCCTGGTGGAGTTACGTCTGGACTACATTCGCAGCAAGATCAACCTGCAACGGCTGCTGGAGAATCGGCCGTCGCCGGTGGTGATCACGATTCGCCGCGAACAGGATGGCGGCATGTTCACGGGCAGCGAAGAGCAGCGAATGGTTTTGTTGCGGACTGCGATTGCCGCCGGTGTGGAATATGTGGACTTGGAGGAAGAAGCCGCGGCCAAGATTCCGCGGTTTGGAAAGACGAAGCGGATTGTGAGTTTTCATGATTTCCGCAAAACGCCCGACGATCTCGACGAAATTCATTCCCGGCTGGCAGCCCTAGACGCCGACGTTGTCAAGCTTGCCACCATGGCCAACCATCCATGCGACAACCTGCGGATGCTGGAGTTAGTAGCCCGCAGCCCGATTCCCACGGTGGGCATGTGCATGGGCGACATCGGCGTGCCTTCGCGCATTTTAACAGGCCGGTTTGGGGCGCCGTTCACGTATGCCACTTTTAATTCGGAACGGGCGCTGGCGCCAGGGCAGCTTAGCTTTCAAGAAATGCGCGACGTGTACCATTACGACAACATTGACGCAACCACCGAAGTGTATGGCGTGATCGGCGACCCGATCGGCCACAGTCTTAGTCCTTTGATTCACAATCGCGCATTCCGCGAACTCAAACTGAACAAGGTCTACGTGCCATTTCGGGTGCCGCCGGAAAGCCTGCCCGCATTTCTGGCCGAGGCTCGCTCGTTTGGACTTTGCGGGTTGAGCGTGACCATTCCGCACAAAGAAGCCGTGCTGCCCTACCTGCAGCAACGTCACGAGAGCGTGACGGGCATTCATGCGGCGAATACGATTGTGTTTGATGGGACGGAACTGGTTGGATACAACACCGACTACCAGGCCGCGATGGACAGCCTGGAAGCCGCCGTGGCAGGAATCGAAGATCACCCGGGCATTTCTGGTTGCACGGCGCTGGTGCTGGGATCGGGCGGGGCCGCCAAGGCCGTGGCCTACGGACTGAAGAAACGAGGCGCCGACGTTCAAGTCACATCGCGCACTACCGAGCACGCCGAACGCCTGGCTGAATATCTCGATTGCGGCGGCTGCTCCTGGGATCGTCGCAGCACGATTCAGGCCGACGTGGTGGTGAATTGCACCCCCTTGGGCATGCACCCCAAGGTAAACCAAACCCCCATGGAGAAGAGCTGGTTGCGACCGGGCGCCGTGGTGTTCGACACCGTTTATAACCCGGAGAACACGCTCTTGATCAAGGACGCCCGCAGCCGGGGATGCTACACGGTCACCGGAGTCGATATGTTCATTCGCCAGGCGGCATTGCAGTTTGAGTTGTTCACCAAAAAACCTGCGCCCGTGGAGCTGATGAGGGAGACCCTCAAACATGCGACCAGCGCGGTGAAGTACGACAACAACAATTCTTGACGAATTTGGGATGCAGGCATCTTGCCTGCGAACAGGTCCTCTCCTTGCGATTGCCGTTTGGGCTGGCTAGAACCGTATGAAATACGGCAACTCCCAAGCACGCGCAAGCCGGCGTGCGCCGCACATACTTTGAGGGCCCATTGCCATGCAATGCTTGCTTCGACTGCTCGCGTTCACCTGGCTATCGTGCACCGTGGCAGCTTTGGCCGCCGAACCCAACGCGGCATCGCAGGGCGGTGGAAGCGGGCAGCGCCCGGGCTCGGCTGGGCGACCCAACATCTTGTTCATCTATGCCGACGATCAATCGTATCGCACGCTAAGCTGCTACCCCGAGGCGTACGAATACGTAAAGACTCCCCATCTCGATCGGTTGGCGCAGTCGGGTATTCGCTTCACCCATGCATATATCGGCACGTGGTGCATGCCGTCGCGGGCGACAATGCTCACCGGCCTGCATCCCTACGGGGTGCAAACCATGCGGATGGAGGGTGAATATCCCGGCAGCACCTACGACCCAGCGCAATGCCGCTTCTGGCCCGCGGTATTCCGCCAGCACGGCTATCACACGGCCCAAATTGGCAAATGGCATACCGGCACCGATACCGGTTTTGGCCGCGATTGGGATTACCAGGTAGTTTGGAACCGGCCCCGGTATCCGGCAAACTCGGGAAATTACTTCTACGACCAAATCATCGAAACCAACGGCGGCGAGGGCCAACTGGTGAAGGGCTACTCGACCGACAACTACACCCAATGGGCCGAGGAGTATATTCGCGGCAAGCATCGCGACGCCGAAAAGCCGTGGTATTTGTGGCTTTGTTATGGTGCGGTACATGGACCATTCACGCCGGCCGATCGTCACCTGCAAACATACCCCGGAGCCAAGATCGAAAATCCCAGGGACATTTTCCCGCCTCGGCCTGGCAAGCCAAAATACGTGAGGGATATCGACAACTGGGACAAACTGCCCGACGGCCAGGCCGCGCTCAAGGGCGGCAAGTTTGAAACCCTCAGCGTGGAAACCAAGCCGGGCATCCACGGCAATACGCTCTCGGACTGGATTCGCCAGTACAACCAAGGCGTGCTGGCCATTGATGACGGAGTCGGCAAGCTGATCGCCGCCTTGAAAGAGACCGGCCAACTCGAGAATACCCTAGTGGTATACACCGCCGATCAGGGCTTTGGCTGGGGCGATCATGGCTTTCACCATAAGCTGGCGCCATACGACAGCACGATTCGCTCGCCGCTGATCATGAGTCGGCCCGGCACTATTGCCGGGGGCCAGGTATGCGGCCATGCCGTGGGTGGCGCCGATTTACCACCCACTTTCTTTCGCGTTGCGGAACTCGACCTGCCCTGGGAGATGCACGGGCACGACCTGACACCCTTGCTGCAGAACCCCGCCGCGGCGTGGCCTCATCCGGTGCTGACCACGCTCACCGCCCGTAAATATGGCGCCGATTGCGACCGCGTGCCCACCGATCCCGAAACGCTGTATCAAGGGGCCATTCCGTGGTGGGTTTCGCTCCGGCAGGGCAAGTACAAGTACATTCGGACTCTCGTGGAGGGCGAAATCGAAGAACTGTACGACCTGGAACAAGACCCCGGCGAACTGGACAACCTGGCGCTGAAGCCTGAACATGCCAGGCCTTTGCGAGAATTTCGAGAGGCCACGGTCGCCGAGTTAAAACGCACCGGGGCCAAAATGGCCGGCTATTTGCCAAAAGTGGGCACTCCGTAGAGATCCTCCGGGCACTACGCATTGCGTTCCAAATGCTGGCGAATGAGATGTTCTGCGCGATCGGAGTCTTCCGCGCGCACGAGTATGTCCACTTCAAAAATGCCGGTGAAACCTGCTTGATTTTCGTTCCCGATCGCGCAGGGAATGCCTTCGCTCTCCAGATAGTTTTTGATGATTTCCGCTTGCATTGCATCTTGAAGGGTGTACACGGTGACCAGATCGTCGTGTTCCATCGAAGTTCCTCAAAAGGAGAGCAGGCTGGGGCAACTGCCGGCTTAGCGAGTGATTTTCATCTAGCATACCTTACCGCGGCGGATGGCGACAATCATGGTTGCACAAAGGAATTGGGGGGGGCGCCAGGCACGGGTTGATGCCCGCTCGCCTTGCCGTAGCGACTTCAGTAAACTGACGCCTGCTTTCCACCACGCCCTCCACTCGCTGCTGCCGTGTTCCAAGGATGAAACGCATACGGATCAAGTACAACCGGCGTCCCTTTTTGGCCGCGCGCGATGATGCCGGAGTTCCGCATATTGTGGCCGATTCCTGGCAATCGGCACTGTACGGACTGGGTTATATGCACGCCGTTGATCGCACCACGCAGGTGCTGTTCTCGCGTGCCCTCGCCGGCGGACGTTCGTGCGAACTGATCGCCAACAAGCCTGAGTTGTTCGAAACCGACTGCTTCTTTCGGCGGATGGGTTTGCACTTGAACTTGGATGAGGAGGTGGCCTCGCTCAGCGACTCAGAACGCGTCGAATTCGAGACGTATTGCCAGGGCGTTACCGACGGCATGTTGCAGGCCGGAAGGTCTTTGCCGATGTGGGCCACGCGGTTTCCCATCGAGCCCTGGGACCCCCAATCGGCCATGCTGCTGGGCAAGCTGCTGGCGTTCAACGGCCTGGCCGTGGGGCAGCAACGACAAGAACGGTTGATTCTGGAACTGATTCAAGCCGGCGTGCGCGATGACCGCATGCAAGAGCTGTTTTCGCCGCTGCTGAACGATGCCGACTTCGCGCTGCTGCGCAAGGTCAGAATGTCGAGTAGGCTATCGGATGAAGCCCTCGAATTGATGACCGACCTGCCCTACATGGCCGGCAGCAATGCCTGGGCGGTGAGCCCCGCGCGCAGCGCCACCGGCGGAGCGTTATTGGCTGCCGACCCTCATTTGGAAGTCAACCGATTGCCGGCCATTTGGTACGAAGCCGTACTTCGCTGGGGAAATCGATACGCCATGGGGGCCACGCTGCCGGGTTGCCCCATCCTGGGAATTGGCCGCACCAACGATCTAGCCTGGGGCGTAACATATCTCAAGGGCGACACCAGCGATTATTTCATTGAAGATTGCCGCCAGCACGATGGCCGCTGGGAGTATCGCCGGGGAAACCAGTGGCAACCCTTCTCGATTCGCGAAGAACCCATCGTGCGCAAGGGCGAAGACGCCTATCGACTGCAGGCTTTTGAAAACGAAATTGGCACGCTCGAATGCGATCCCGACGAGTTGGGCGAGGGATTGCATCTCAACATGGCGATCATGGGATTGCACAGCGGCGTGGCCCGCAGCGTAACTACCTGGGGAAAACTGGTACACGTATCGACCGCGCTGGAGGCCATGAACCTGGTGCGGGAATGTCCTCAACCCACCTTGTGCTGGACATTCGCCGACCGCGCGGGGCATATTGGCATGCAAGCCTGCGGCTGGTTTCCCAAACGACCGCCGCACATTCATGGGTTGCTGCCGGTGCCCGCCTGGGATGAAGCGAACCATTGGCAGGGTAGGCTGCCGGTGGACTTGCTGCCGCGGGTGTACGATCCGCCGGAGGGCTTTATCGCCACGGCCAACGAACCGCTCAATCCCGAGGAAGGGCCACTGCTGGTTACCGCGCCGATCCCCGACTACCGCAAGCGGCGGATCGATGAACGATTGGCCGCGATACCGAAGGCCACGCTCGCCGACATGCAAGAACTGCAGTACGACGTCATCAGCCTGCAAGCCCGCGACCTGTTGGAGGTTTTTTTGCCGCACCTTCCGGAGGGCGAGGTGCGCCAGCGGCTTGTCGGGTGGGATTTCAATTACGCGCCGGAAAGCTGCGAAGCCACGCTGTTCAACAATCTTTACCGCCGGATATTGCTGGAAATATTTGGCCAAGAGCCGGAGCAGGAAGGCGGCATCGGCTGGCGGCGGATGGTCTATCTTTGCACCCGGGCAGGTTTTTCGATCATGGTGGTGACACGCGTGGACCAGTTGCTGAAGCAAGACGATCTGGTCTGGCTGCACGGCCGCGATAAAGGTGAACTGATCCGCAAGGCCGCCACCGTACTGGAAGGCGAAGCTGTGGCGCCCTGGTCGCAAACCAATGCCTTTGCCTTCACCAACCGCTTTTTTGAGGGACAGCGAGTCGGTTGGGCACTGGGCTTTCACAGCGGCGATTTGCCTATGCCGGGCTGCTTTGCCACGCCGTTTCAGGGGCATTTGCTGCGGGTGGCGCGGCGTGAATCCACCTTCGCTCCGTCGTACCACTTCACCACCGACATGAGCACCGACGAAGCCCACACCAACTTGCCCGGCGGCCCCAGCGAAAGCCGGTTTTCCCGGTGGTACAAGAGCGATATTCCGCGGTGGATGGCGGGCGAATACAAACGGCTGGGCGGGAAGTTTGAGATTTGAAGTGGTGATCGGAAACGACTTGTCACTGCCTCGTAAAGATGGGCCTACGGAAGTTTGAGCCCCTGCTCTTTGTCGGCGTTGGCTCGCACCAGCCGACCGGTGTAACCCTGTTCCGGTTTGCCGCCTCGGGCGACAAGGAACGCGTTTTTCCCAAGCGGCACAATGCCGATCGAAGCATCGAATTCAAATCGCTCGGTCCGTTGCCACGAGGCATCAACCCTGAGCAACGCCTTGCCGTAGCAGCCAAACCACCAGTGGCCATCGGCGTACGCGGCCGTTTGAATCCCCAGGAGAGTGTGGCCGCTGGCAAGCACATGCCGCTTCACAAACTTGAAGTCGGCGTCGTATTCATAGACATAATTCTCTTCGATGCCATTGGGCAGACCGCCCACCACAAAGAATCTGCCACCGCGCTCGGCCATGCCGCCGGCACCGTGAACGACCTCGGGGATCGCATGTTTTGACACGAGGTCGAGGGTTTCGGCGTCGTACACGTATACCCACGAATCGGCCTTGCCGGCGGGTTGGTTGAATTTGCCAAAATTCACGGCGACGAAGACTTTGCCCTCGCGATGACACAAATCGCCATGGTGGCTACCCACTTCGATCTGGGCGAGCACCTTACCGGTTCGATCGGTCTTGACCAGCACCGTGGTGAAACACCAATAGATGGCGTCGCGATCATTCGTGCTCACCCCTTGCAGGTGATGGCGGTAGTGGCCTTCGCACGCGACCGGTTCGAACGCCAGAGGTAATGATTCACCCGCTCTGGCGACTCCGCAGGGGATCAGCAATCCGAGAAAGATGGCAAGTTGTCGCAGCATGGGATCCGTTTCGGCGGTGAATTCAAGGGAAGAGAACATGGCATGCAGCGAGTTGCACGCCGAGTTCCAGTTTACTCGGCCCGCCGGGGCATGGGCAGATGCGATTGCGCAAGCACAGGTTCGCTACCCAATCCCCATGGCTTCCAGCCGGCGGATTTCCGCTTGCCAGGCTTCGCGATCGGTTTCGGTGACATTGGGATCGGGCAGCAGCGACCGCCGCGTGCAATTCACCAAGGCTTGCAAGGTTTGGTAGCGGCGTTCCTGGCCGATGGCGGGGGGGATTTGATCGTGCACGATTTCGGCCACGCGGTCGATGGTGAGTTGGCCATGCACCGTGGCCTCGGCTTTCAAGCGGCTGCGCAGCGAGGCAAACGCCGCGGCGGAATAGCCGGGCGTGAGTACGTCAAGCCGATCGATCGCGGCCTCATCGGCCTCTTCCGCGAGCGCGCCCTTGAGCACCCAACGGAGGAAGTCGCGGCGGTCTTCGCCTTCGGGATCGAGCACCGGGATGATCAAATCGCCGACCCGGCCGGGTCGGCGAATATCGGCCGACAGCAAATGAATGCGGGCGGTCATCAGCAACCAGATCACGCGTCCGCGAAGACGGGTGTCGGACATCATTTGTTGGATTTTTCCGGTAAGGCGTCGTTCGGTCTCGTGGGCATTCGGCCCTACGGCGCCGAATTGGGTGTCGGCCTCGTCGACAAAAATGACAACCTTTTGCAGGGCTTCGAGCACCTGCCGCAGGCGTTCGAAGATGACGTCGGTTTGGCCGAACCATTGGCTGCGAATGTTTTTGAGCACCAGCACCGGTAGGTCAAGCGCGGCCGCCATCGCTTCGAAAATGAACGTCTTGCCGCCGCCAATGGGGCCAGCGACGGCGGCGCCCGGCAAGGCATCGGGTCCGGTGGAGCGAAAACGCGGCAACAGTTCGCTCTGCACGAACGTCTTGAGTTGCGAAAAACCAATCACGTCGTCGAGAGAATGGGTGGGCTTTTTGAATTCCACCACGTCTTCACCCAGTTGCGATTGAATATGTTCTTCGACCAGGGCCAGCACGGCGTTGGCCGTGAGGGTTTCGCCCGAGTGCGAGGCGCCCAACAGCAAGTGCCGCAACGCGTGCAACGACAACCCCGCCGTGAACTGGGCCAGATTTTCTGGCGAAGTCCACAGCTTGGGTGCCGGAAGTTTGCGATCGGGCGCCGTGTGCGCAAACCATTCAATGTAATGCCGACGCTGGTCGGAGTCGGGCGGGGGAATTTCAATCGCCACCACTTGTGGCATCCGCGCCACGCGAGGATGCACGAGACTGCGTGAGTCGGTAAGCAGCACCAAGGCGTCGTTGCCGAGCGCGAATTCGGGGTCCGAGATCCAGTCCTGAACCACGCCTACCCGGTGCCGGTCGGACGGATTGAGCCGAGAAATATCGCCATCGCCGGCGGGGAGCAGCAAGTCGGCCGCTTCGACAAGAATCAGCAGATTCTCCTTGAGGTACGCCCGACCTCCGGGGCTGCGCGAACGCGAACAAATCGTCAATTGCCGGAGGAACTCAAGGGCCACCGTGGGCTTGCCAACCGACTCGATCAGTTCATGATCGAAACGACTTTCAAGCTCGTCCTTTTGCGCCTGCAATTTGCGGTCGCTGAGAGCGCTGAGAACCAGGTTTTCAGGTTCGACACCAAGCCGCCAGGCAACCCAGGCTTCACGGGCTTTTTGCCGGTCGCCTTCGCCAACAAATCGCACGGGTCCGTTGAGCTCTTGCACCAGAACCATCAGACCGGGTACGCGGCATTTGGCGGTGAGGAAGTCCACCAGCGGCAGATATCGGCCATTGCCCGAAGGCGCCACACCGTCTTCGGGGATGGCAACCGAGTCGGCGGCCGGCACAAAAAACATGTCGTGCACGCTTCCCCACAGCAACAGGCAGCGAGCCTGGCCAGAGTTGATGACGCGGGCAAGCTGCGTGAAGAACGGATAGGCGAGCTGCATGATTCCTCAATCGTGCACGTGCGGCACGAATTGGCTGAGACTCTCGATGGCCTCGTCGCTGAGTTGCGAGTTGAATACATATAGTGATTCGAGCGCCGGAAACTTTCGAAAGAATTCAACCGAGGCATCGGTCAGCGGCACGTCGACCAGAATGAGTTGCTTGAGATTCGGCATTTCGGCCAGCGGGATCATGCCGGCGTCGGTGATATCGGGGCTGCCAATGCGCAGCAGTTCGAGGTTGGATAGCCTGGCCAAATACGCGAGCCCGGCGTCGGTAAGCTGGGTTTCGGCCGCATTGAAGATTCGCAGGTTTTCCAGGGCAGAAATCTGCTCCGCGCCCGCATCGTCGAGCGGCGTATTGCCCAGAATCAAAACTTCCAGGGAGGGAATGCCAATCAGCGGCATCAATCCCGCGGTGGTTAGCTGGCTTTCGCCCAGTCTCAACTCGCGCAACTGGGGCAAGTCGCGAGTGGCCAACAACACCAGGTCTTGGTCGACAACCGACACGGCGTCGAGCCGTATGGCGTCGGTTTCACCCGCCACGACCGCGGCCATCTGAATGGCCAAGAGTTCGTCGGCCGACATGCGATGCGCCTGCGGCGGGGTCGGGGCAGGCGTATCGCCGCCACAGCCACAGAATGCGTAGGCCTGTGCAACCACCAACGTTGATAGCAGTTTGAAACGCACGGGATTAAAGCGATAAGGTGGTGGGAGAAGAGATTGAAGTTGATCCTGCATCTTGTTCAATCAGACAGCGGGGCCGCACGCAGGGGGGGTTCTGTTCAAAGCCGGCAATCATTCCGCGTCTTTGAATCAGGCAAAAACTCGAAAGACGTTTGGTTCGATTACCTTCCATGTGCAATTTTCATTTTGCACTGTCTAATTTGCAATCGTTTTTGAGTGCCGATCGCGACTTGGCGCTGTGATCAATTCCGAAGTAAGGAGAGTTCGAGAGTCATGTATTCTTGCGTGCAAACATTTCCGCCAACTGCGGGGAAGTCTGCGGAGTAAACGCCTGCCTGCAGATTACCGGCGTAAGTAAAGGAGGTTGCCTTTCTGGAAGGGCAGTCTGATCTGGCATGCTTTCCCAGTCGCGTGGTCCGAACGATTGCGACGACCGCCATCCGGGGCTGGAACGTCCACTATCGGTCGTTTTCTAGAACGCCATCATCGTGCGGTACTCCTCCATCCGCCGTTCGATATCAGGCCGTTCAATGCAGCAAAGTCCATCGAGGCTGAAACCCTGCACGGTAAAGCTGGCCGTAATGATGCCATAGGCCATGGCCGTTTTGAGGGTGGCCGGGTCGAAATTGTCTTGCTCGGCGAGGTAGCCCATCATTCCTCCGGCGAAACTGTCGCCCGCCCCCGTGGGGTCGATGACGTCTTCGGTGGGGAAGGCAGGCATCACATAGGTTTCGTGCTCGCTGAAGAACATGGCGCCATGCTCGCCTTTCTTGATGACCACGAACCTGGGACCCATGGCGAGCGCCTTTCGGCCGGCTCGGACCAGATTTTCGTCGCCGGTGAGCAATTTCGCCTCGCTATCGTTGAGCACCAGCCCGTCGATCCGTTGGAGCAGTTTGAGTAGATCGTTTCTTTCGATGTTGATCCACAAATCCATGGTGTCGGCCACGGCCAGGCTTGCGCCGGGCAGTTGTTCCAGCGTCTTGATTTGAACTGCCGGAGAGCCATTGGCAAGAAACGCGTAACGGCAGTTGCGATAGTTTTCGGGAAGTTTGGGATCGAAGGTACCCAGCACGTTGAGCTGCACGTCGAGCGTTTCGCGGTCGTTCATGTTGGGCAGGTATTTTCCGCGCCAAAAAAACGTCTTTCCGCCGGGTACCACTTCCAGACCGGTGGTATCGATCGCCCGCTGCTGCAGAAACTGGGTGTGTTCGCTCGGCCAGTCTTCGCCGACGGCGCCGACCAGTCGCACGGAGGAGAAGTAGCTGGCGGCGTAGGAAAAGAATACGGCCGATCCCCCCAACACACGATCCCGCTTGGCGGTGGGTGTTTCCACACTGTCCAGGGCGACCGATCCAACGACAACCAGCGGCATGGCAATCCTTTCGTGATGCAAGAAGTTTGGGGCCATTATCGAGGCTCTGGCACCTAACGCAAGGAGAACTCCGACCGACTTCGGCCTGTTTGAACGTGAATTGCCACGTGTGGCAACCAGGCAACACCCGTCGATTTTGGACAACGCCGCGTAGCCACGGAGCAACACGCGGTTGTGGCGTTTGATCCACGCCGCCGAGTGAGCAGTTGCTGTAAGCGGCACTCCCAGCGTGACTTGCAGAGCAACACGCCATTTCGCGATCCGCGCACTTGGGGACTGGCATTGGGCTTGCCTTGGGAGAGAAGCGTTCGAGTCGCACGACCCGGAGCGATTCTGGAACGCCCCTTACAGAGAAGGCCCCCCACCATGTTGCATATTGTCGACGTCGCCTCTTCGCAGCCGCTGGCTCAATCACATCCCACAGAAACGGAAGCCCTGCAGCCATCGCGGGCGGCGTTGTCGGGAGAAATGAATGCGGACATGGTCGTGCGACTGGCGATGGGTTTGCCGCTGGTGGCTCCTCGAGGAAACCCAAGCCCCGCTTATCAGGCGATCAAACGCACGATGGATATCGCGGGCGCAATCGTGCTGATTGTGGGACTCAGCCCGCTGATGCTGGTCACTTTTTTGGTGCTGCTGGTAACGACCAATGGCAAGCCGCTGTTCTGCCAGGAGCGAATCGGCCATTGCGGACGCAAGTTCAACATGTGGAAGTTCCGCACGATGTGCCTCGATGCCGACAGCAAGCAGCATCTGGTGCAGAATGAGAAAGACGGCCCGATCTTCAAGAACCGCCGCGACCCGCGCATCACCCGCATTGGCCGCATCTTGCGAAGCTTCAGCATTGACGAAACGCCGCAGTTGTTCAGCGTGCTGCTGGGGGACATGGCACTGGTTGGCCCTCGGCCGCCGGTGGCGAAGGAAGTGGTGAAGTACCGCCCGGACCAATTGGGCCGGCTTTCGATCAAACCGGGCCTGACATGCCTCTGGCAAGTGAGCGGACGCTCGGAAGTTGGCTTTGAAGATTGGGTGCAAATGGACCTGTGGTATGCAGACCACCAAAGTCTGTGGACCGATCTGGTGCTGCTGTTCCGCACGCCGTACAGCGTGCTCAGCCGCAAGGGCGCGTACTAAAGACCGAGTGGAATGGATTGGACGACCAGCAGTGATCTTCAGGGAATTTGCCGAAAGAGGATCCGCAGCCAGACATCAACTGTCCGGACTTCCGGACGTTCAGGTTGATCTGCTACCCGCAATCTGCCGCCTAATTGAAATGGCTGGCGCGTATCTTGATGGCCGCGCTGAAATTTTCGGTGGTGCATGATCGCCGGAGACGACGCGAACCAACTTGATTGACAGGAAAAAGCAGTACCGATGCCTCATTTCTCCGTTGGCACCGCGATCATATCCAGCGTGATGTTTTTTCCCCGGGCGGCTACGTCTTTGACCATTGCTTTCGATGCCGATGGCGGGCGCTGCGGGTCGTAGACCGAGGGCCGGAAACGGTTGAGTTCCGCACTTGCTTCTTCGGTGGCCACATAATAGGTGGCCTTCACCAGGTGTTTCATGTCCGATCCCGACGCCAAGAGAACCTTCGCGAGCGAGCCAAACACGTTGCGAATTTCGCCTTCAGCGGTTTCGTTTTCTTGGCTGTACAAGCCGCTGATGTAAATGCGGCGGTTGCCATGAATCCGCGCAACTCGGCTGAAGACCGGTGACGGCTTGAGCCAGGAAAGCGGCGGGTAGCTCACCGTGTCTGCGAATGCTGAGGCCGGGGCATACGCCACGGCCTCGATCTCGATAGGCAGCGTGCCAGAAATCCATTCCACGTAGACCACGGGGGGAATGAGATCATCGCCAAAGAATTGGGCGATCTCCTCTTGCACCGTGGCCACATTGGTCATCGGCTGCAAGAAACACTTGAGCTGCACAAAGTGCTGGCGGTCGAGTTGCAATTCGCGCAGCGAGCGCAGCAAGCTTTCAAGCGTGGCCCGGGTAGCCGTTCGCAGATCGCCGGGCTCGGCCTGGCCGGCAATGTAAATGGCATCTCCCTGGGGTAGGATCGCGGCCTGCGCCTGACGTGGAACGCCGGGAAAAGCGTCCAGATGCCGCAACAAGGGACGGTTGGTTTCGTCAGCCGGGGGGATGGCGAACACGGCATCGACGGCAACCAGGGCCTGGGGCACCGGCAGCGGTGTGGCCACGTAGGCCACGGCCGGCAACTGGTCCTCGCCAAACCACTGGGTTACCTGTTGCTGCACGGCGAATCGCGACGCGGCATCCGCCACGTAAAAATTGAGCTTCACCACGTCCTTCCGCTGGGCCTGAAAACGCGATAAAACCGTTTCCAGCTGACGCCAGACGAGGTCGAGTTGCTGGGAGAACCGAGGCGTCTGGGCAACATCTGTTGCATGGGGCAGCAACTGGCCGGTATGGACGAGGTCGCGGTTTTCGACCACGACCGCCACCGCCAGCCCCAAGGCTGGTTGCGCGTCGATGCGTCGGAGAGAAGATGTTTGAGCCTGGGTTTCGCCGTTAAAGGTCACCATGGCGAGAGCTATCAACAGGTGCAGACACATTCGGGATTGCATGGCCGTGTTCCAAAAGCAAGGTCGGCTGGACCATTGGACGATTCCCGCCTAGGATGACAGCAAGTCAAGGAAATTGCGAGCGGGAATTCATGACAACGGAGCGAACCAGTGACCAGCGGCAGGCCGCGCACGACGTGCTGGGGTATTTAAACCTCTCGTCCGGCACGCCCGACGCTCGATTTCTGCGCCAATTGAACCGGCTGTACGCGGATATCGAACGGTCTGAATCGAACGCGCCGGCCTGGTCCACGCTGTATTCCTTGCTGGTTGACGATGCCGCTGAAGTACGCGGCACCTCGGCCGCTTTTCGCGATACCGAGCAAGCGGAAACGGTGTTGCGACTGGTGTTTGAACATGTCCTGCCAGGCTATCGGCAGTTCCACGCCGACTTGCTGTTTCATCAGCCCGACGAGGCGCTCTTTCGGCCATTTTTTATTGGCCGGGTGTGCGAGGCGGTACTGCAAGCAGGCGGCCCCTGGGACGAAACCGACCGCATTGTCGGCGAGGCGATCGAACGATTGAACGATTTTATCGGTCATCGGCCGGTTGCGGTCTTGCACAACAAGCAGCGGATGGAGCCCTACCCTCACGAATGGGTGCGACCGGTGCCGCTGTACATTGCCGATGCCGGCGTGGCGACCGGTCGGTACCACGACGTGATTGAGCAAGCATTGAAACTGCTGCGGGACACCGATCCCGACATTCTCGACCTGGCGTACTTTCAACTCGATGCCTTGGAAGAGTTGGCCCTGGACCCTCGGGCTTATGACTTCGATCACCCGAGCAATCGGCGGATCAACTATCAATTTGGCCAGTGGGACCCGCACCATATGGATAATCGGGGACGGTACCGCCGGTTTGTGGTAACGCAGGTGACGATCGACGCCCTGCTCGACAGGACAACGAGCACCTCGAACCTACCAGCGAGCGAATTGATGTTCGAAGCCGCCGCCGTGCTGGCGGGCACCATGTTGATGGCTTCTGGCGTGAGCGGCAGCGGTCCCGACACGCACACTTCCGATACCACGTTGTCAACGTTGTTGCCGCGGATTGCCGGATTTCGCGACCGATTTTACGAACGATTGCTGGAACGAACCGGCGGTGAGCATGGGCAGCGTCTCCGGGAAGAGGCGCAGCGTCGTCAGCAACCGTTCGCCGATGCGCGACAACACCTCAATCGCCGGCTGGCGAGGCTGCGCGCCGCGCAGCAGCAGCATGTTTTCTTGGCAGGGATTTTCGCCAGGATGGGATTTCCCGAGGCGAGTCGTCGGCAGGTGGCGATTGTGCCGGTGGCATCGGCCCGCATGCAATGTGAGATCCATTGTCGATTGGCGGCCGGCCATCTGGCGATCAAACATGGCAAATTGGAGGCGGCCGCGATTGCGTACCAGGAACTCGAGGACCTGCTCCATCGCGCCATCGAGTGCGGCGCGATGATCGACCCCTGGAATTTATTGGGGTTTGGCGGCCACTACAGCCTGTTCCCCTCGCTGGAAAACAGCATTCGTGATGAGCGGGCAGAAGATCTGGTGGAAACCATGCGAGACGCCTTTTCGCTCCTTGCTCGGCTGCAAAGCGAAGCTGCGGCAGCGGGGGACGAAGCGCTGTGCGAACGGGTAGCGGCCGATACCGACCGGCTGGCAGCCTGGTGGGATCCATTTGCGTCGACCGAAGTTAGCGACATCGAAGGCTTTTCAGGCAAGGAGGCCGCTGAATCGGCAAAGCACGTGGCCCAAGCGCTGGGCCAATGGCACCGAGCGGGCGCCGCGGCGGGCGATATCGCCTTTTGGCGGCAACAAATCGGCCAGTTCAACAGCACCAAGGCCTATGCGTTGGTGGTGTCGGCCTTGCTCGATCAGCGCGATTTGCGCGGCGCGGCGGCGCTGATGATGCAATGGCTCAGCCAGGTGGAAGACTCGCCGCTGGAAGACGGCGATCACAGCTTTCACCGGCTGGCGCTTCGCTGGATGAACGAGTTGCGCGAGCAAGCGCAACTGCCTCTCGAGGAGCGGCAGCAATTGATTCGCTGGTTTTTCGACTACCTGGAAGCGAACGCTGGCGAATACTGGGAAGTGCCGGGGTTTGTTTGGACTGCGGGCGGTGCCCCGCCCGAACGGTCGTTGGATGAAGGCGACCTGTTCGACGAAGGGGACGAGGAAGAAGACGATTACGACCCATTCGCCGCCGCGTATGAAGGCATGGTGTTCCGCGATTCGACGCGAGACGGCATCGAAGGCGAAATCTACGATCCCTCGGGCCCTGCGACCGAGTACGAGCTGGACCAGGAGTCTGCGCGGCTGCATCGGCGCATTAGCTTTCTGGCCACGCTGGCCGAACTATGGCGCGTCGCAGGCGCAACCTGGTCAGAGCCCGCCAGCTACAAAACCAAACCGAAGAAAAAGGCCAACGACCAACAGCCGTCGCCCCTGGCCGAAGTGATTGGCAATTGGCTCGGTCGCTGTCTGCACCTTCGCCCTCAGCTCGAACTGCTACTGGAGCAGATCCACAATCATCCGGTTCCGGCTCCGACCGCCAACCACGATAGCCTTGTGGAATTTGACCGCCGGCAGCACGTGAAAGAACTTTTGCAAGACCACACGATCCGCACCATCGTGGGTGTTAGCGCCGCGATCCGGTCGCTGCTATCGACAGGCTGCTGCGATATACAGGCTTCGGATCTGGAGCCGTGGGAACATCAAGCGGTGGAGGTGTTGCGCGGGATCATGGGGCGCGATCCGCGCCGCGTTCGCCTCGCCATGCCAGGTTTGCGACAGGCACTAACGCAACTGCCGCTGCTGTATGTCCCGGTCTCTCGCGGCGGAAAACCGCAGGCGATGGTGTCGGCCCAATCGCTCCAACAGGTACTCACGCAGTTGCTGACCCTCTTGCCGCGACTGGGATTGTTGCAAGAAACTTTCGAATTGCTGCAACTTGCTCGCGATATGGAATTTGAGCACCCCGTGGGGCGCGGAGGGGTGAGCGAGTTCGACCGCCTATTTACGGTGGGTTATCGGGCGGTTGTCGAACAGATCATTCGGAGCGCGACCAATCCGCAATCAGCCGGGGCCGGTCAACGTGAAACCGACGATGTCGACTCGGAACTGGTCGACTGTTTGAACGAGGTTACCGAAAAACTGCTTCGCCTGTGGTTGGCGCATAGTTCTTCGCTGCGGCTATCGGTGTTGGAGCCGCTAATGAACGAGGCCTCGTGGCGACAAACGGTCAGTTTCATTCAAAAATACGGCCATGATCTGTTCGTGCCCATGTTCCTGACTGAGGGAAACCTGCGAGGCATTGTGCATCAAGGCGCAGAACTGTTCTTGGAACAACTACTCGACGATCCTGACGCGGCCGATGATGTAACGTTGCTGCGCGAACTGCAACAGAACAAACCGTTGCGGCCGGCCGCGGCGCAGCTCGATCGCATCATCCAGGCGATCCTGGAAAACTACGCCGAATACAACGACTACAACCACACCACGACCCAATCGGATCGCGGCGAATTGCTGTATTGTCTGCTGGACTTCTTGCGGGTGAAAATCAGCTATGACCGCATTGCGTGGAACTTGCAGCCGGTGGCGCTGGCCCATGAAATGCTGGTGCGGCACGGGCGGAGCGCCGCAGCGGAACTATGGCGGCGCAGCGTGGCCGACCAGACGGCCGAAATTGCCGATCAACATCTGGCACGCTACAACAATTTGACCCGAAAATACGGCATGCAACTGCCGACAATCTTCGACCGCCTGCAAGAGCGCTTCGTCCGAGGACTTGAGCTCGATCGGCTGCGGGCGTTGGTGGCGCCTGCCATGAAAGAATTGATCGAGGGCCGTGAAATCAAGAGCTTTGAGACGCTGGAGGCAGAGATTAATCAATTTGCCCAAACTCCTTGCGGAGTGGGGCTCGACGTTCCCAGTTGGTTGGTCGCCCTCGACGACGAAGTGCTGGAAGCGCAGGCCGATCGGCAGCCAGAATTCAGCCACCGTCGCTCCGAACAGTTGCCTTGGACAGTCATTTCGCTTGACGAAATCCGCAAGCAAATCGACAACTGGTACGCGCACGAATAGCACTGCTCAATCCACGCCATACTCATGAACCTTGCCAATCAAACATTCTTGATCACGGGCGCCGCGTCGGGTCTGGGGGCCGCCACGGCACGGCGTTTGATTTCGGGTGGCGCCAATGCGGTGCTCTTGGATCGCCACGCCGAAGGCGTTCAGCAGGCAGCCTCGGGGTTTGGGCCGCAAGCCGCCTTCCTGGCCGGAGATGTCACCTCGGAAAACGATGTCGCCGCCGCGGTGCAACTTGCCTGCGAGAGATTCGGGGGCCTATCCGGAGCCGTTAACTGTGCGGGGATAGCACTGGGATCGCGCGTGTTGTCCAAGGCTGGACCGCATCCCTTGGCCGAATTTATCCGGGTGCTGAACGTCAACCTGGTGGGTACCTTCAATGTTATTCGCCTGGCGGCGGCGGCCATGGCCGAAATGCCGCCGGGTGAAGACGGCGAACGGGGAGTGATCGTCAACACGGCGTCGTGCGCGGCTTTCGATGGCCAGATTGGCCAGGCGGCCTATTCGGCATCGAAGGCGGGCGTGGCCGGAATGACGCTCCCCATTGCGCGGGAACTGGCGAAGTTTGGCATTCGCGTGGTGACCATTGCCCCCGGCGTGTTCGAAACGCCAATGATGGCCGGCATGACCGAAGAATTGCGGCAATCGCTATCGAGCCAGGTTCCGTTTCCGCCGCGGCTGGGGCATCCCGACGAATATGCCGCCCTGGTGGCTCACATTATGGAAAACCGCATGCTGAACGGAACGGTGGTGCGTCTGGACGGCGCGCTGAGGATGGGCGCGAAGTAGGGCAATTGATTCGATGGCGCTCCTTCTAGACGGAACGGGCCTTGTCGGACGAGATGCTTTCGCGGGCTTCGCCATCGATCGCCGCCACCAACGCTTCACGAATGGAGTCCAATCGCTCCGGGTCTTGAATCTTCTGCCCCGCTTGGTCGGTAACATAGAACACGTCGACAACCTGGTCGAGGTAAGTGCCGATTTTTGCCACCGATACCGAGAGATTCAGGTCGAACAGCGTCTTGGTGATCGTGTACAACAGCCCGTGGCGATCGACGGCAAAGATATCGAGAATGGTCGCGCGTTCGCTGGTGGTGTTGTCGACCCTTACCCGCGTCGGCACCGGCGCCAATTCGGCGGTGCGTTTACCCTGTCGGGCAGACCAGATTTGCCGAAAACTGGGGCTGACATCCCCTCGGAGGCTATTCCGCATCGCCTCCCAAATGGCTTCCAACCGCTCGGGCGGCGGTTCGTCGTAGTCGGGATCGACCGCCACGAAGCGATCGACGATCAGGCCGCGGGCGAGCGTGAGAATTTGCGCGGAAAGAATTCCCAAACCTTGGCTGGTCAGGGCACCCGTTAGCTTGTGAAACACGCCGGGCGTGACCGATTCGTAGGTGGCCACGGTGCATTCCAGGGTGCCATTTTCTGGCACGAAGCGGCCTTGAACGTGAACATCGGTGGGGCCTAGCTGGTGAAGCGAGCGGAGATGTGCCGCGAGCTCGGCGGTGGGCCGGTTTTCGAGTTCGCTGATCGGCAAGGCAGCAACCTGTTCGCGATACCAGGAGAGCTCGTCCACTTCACCCAGCGTCTTCAACACCTCGGTCCTGCGTTTTTCGGTTAGTCGTCCCGTTTGGGCGGCGTCGCCAGCAAGGTGCTGCAGGGCCCGGCTGTAGACCGAGGTGAGCACGTCCACCTTCCAATTATTGAGCACGCCGGGCCCCACGGCGGCCAGGTCGGCAGCGGTGAGCACGTAGAGCATGGTAAGCATTTGTGGCGAGCCCACTTCGATGGCAAAGTTGAGTATTAAATGCTCGTCGCTCGTGTCGCGGCGAAAAGCCAGATGCGACATCAGCAAATGCTTGTGGACGAGAAACTTGAGGGTCTCGGCCTCATCGGCGGAAAGCCGCAGCAATGAGGCCGTGTCGGCGGCAATCGCCAGGCCCCGTTCGCTATGATCCTCGGGATAGCCCTTGCCGAGGTCGTGAATCAGCAGTGCCAGATGCAGCAAGGCTTTTTGCTTGATGCCGGCGTAGGCCGTTCCCAAAGGTCCTTGGTCGTCGAGGAAATCGGTAGCGCATTCCACTGCCCGGATGCAATGCGCGTCGACCGTATACTTGTGATACTCGTTAAACTGCAACAACCCTCGGGCGTGCACAAACGCCGGCACCAGCTTTTCCAGCACGCCCCATTCGTGCAACTGCCGCAAGAGTTCACCGAGCCGCGCCGGACGCGAGAGCAGCGAACGGAAGCGGGCGGCCGATTGGAGCGAGACGTCGTCTTGGAGTTGCGGCGATGAGCGCCGGACGATCTCCCCCGTGGCGTATGCAATGCGTTTGTTGTACAGATTGGCCAGGTCGGCCAAACGGAGCACCTGTTCGAGGTTTCCCTCCAGTTTCGCGGCACCGTTGCCGGTCACATCGATTTCGGCGGGCCCCACGCGAAAATCACCCTCAAAGCGGTGGCTGAAAAGCGGGTGCCAGACCAGGTTCCAAAAACGATGGGCGCGTGCGCCGGCCACGAAACGCGCCACGATCCGACTGACTGCCCCGGTATGGGCGAAATAATCTCGCATGAACTGTTCGACGGGCAGCAAGCCGGGTGCGCCGTCGTACCCCCAATGCCTGGCGATGCGCAGTTGCTCGGACCGATTGAGTTGGTCTTGCGCGCGGCCGGCATGAAAATGGGTTTCGTTTCGCAATCGCAACAACCATTCGGTAGCGTCGCGAAGTTCGCAGTAATCTTGCTTGGAGAGGGCGCCCTGAAGCTGAAGCGAGACGGGGTCGGTCGTGCCGTAGCGGGCAAAACCGATCCACCGCAACAACTGTAGATCGCGCAGCCCACCCCGAGATCGCTTGAGGTTGGGTTCCAGAAGGTGTACGGTATCGCCGTATTGCGCGCGTTCCTTGCCGCGAGCCTCGACCACAGCTTTCAGCAAATCGCTGCAACGGCGGCGGGCTTGTCGCTGGAACCCCCGTAAATAGCCTTGGCACAAACTCACGCTCCCGGCAAGAAAACGCGATTCGGCCAGGGAGGTAAAAATGGCGGCGTCGCGAAAGGCAAACGAAAGCGCTTGTCGCGGGGTACGTGCCGCCTGACCCAATTGCAAGCCGACGTCGCACACATCGCGCTGTATTCGTTGCGCGAGCGGCGCCACGCGATTGGCGGCGGCGGGCCGATACAAAATCATCAAATCGATGTCGGAGTATGGTGCCACATCGCGCCGGCCAAAACCGCCGTGCGCCACCAGGCACACGTCTTTGAGCAACTCCGCGGCGTCCGACGCATCGAGCTGGCCCACCGCGGCGTCGAACAAGTCGAGCACAATGCTGTCCAGCAGGTCGGCCATGGCGCCGCAGATTTGCACGCCGGGCGTGCCCGCCGCGTGGCGACGCCGCAGCTCCTCGCGCTGCCGCGCCAAGCGTTCTCGAGCCGACAGAATGTGCTGACGAAACATGGTTGAAACGGGGGGCGGGCAAGCACAACCAGCCACGCAGCGGGCAGATGCAGTTTTCGTAAACCACACCTGTCCGCCCGGGATTGGCCGAGATTATGATTAACACGCCATCGCCTGCCGCCGCCAATGGCGATCGGCAACTACGGCAGCACGAGGCTTACGGGGTTCCGTCCACCTTGACGTCATGGCAATCGCCGCGGACGAAACGGCTGGTGCGCGCGAGGCACAGCCAGCCGAACGGGACCTCCAAGCGATCGTACAGGGCTTCAAGTTACAGAGCCTGCCCCCCGCGTTCGCCGGTGCGGATGCGGATCGACTCTTGCAGATCGCTAATAAAAATTTTGCCGTCGCCGATCTGGCCGGTTTGGGCCGTGCGGAGGATGGTGTCGATGACGGTTTGTAGGCCGTCATCGGCCACGACGACCTCTACTTTCACCTTGGGCACGAAATCGACGGCGTATTCGGTGCCGCGATACATTTCGGTGTGTCCCTTTTGTCGACCAAAGCCGCGGACTTCAGTAATGGTCATACCTTGGATGCCCTGTTCGCTGAGCGCATTCTTGACATCCTCCAGCTTGAAGTGGCGGATGATGGCCTCGACTTTTTTCATCGATCGTAACTCCTGGTCGCGTCTGGAGCGGGTGTCATTCTATGAACCGAACTCAAGACTAAATAAAGATGTATCCTTCTTCGCCATGCTGGCTCAAATCAAGCCCTTGCAGTTCCTGATCCTGCGTGACTCGCAATCCCATGGTGGCATCGAGGATTTTGAGCAGAACGAAGGTGACAACCGCGGCGAAGACCCAGGTAATGAGCGTGGCGACGAGTTGGGCAGAGAGTACCGATCCGCCTTCGATAACTCCCAGCGTTTTTCCTTCTCCGATATTCCATACGGCTCGCGTGGCGAAAACCCCGGTGAGAATGGCGCCGAGGGTGCCACCAACGCCGTGAACGCCAAAGGCGTCCAACGAGTCGTCATAACCAAACCGAGATTTCAAGCTTGTGCATGCATAGTAACATACAATTCCCGCCGATAAACCCATGATAATGGCCGGCATGGGTTGGACAAATCCGGCCGCCGGGGTAATGCAGACAAGACCGGCAACGGCGCCCGAACATGCCCCCAAAACCGTGGGTTTGCCGCGCATGATCCACTCCATGCCGGCCCAACCCAGCACTCCGGCCGCCGCCGAGAAATGCGTGGCGGCAAAAGCGCTCGCCGCGATGGAATCGGCCGCGAGAGCACTACCCGCGTTGAACCCAAACCAACCGACCCACAGCAGCGTGGCGCCCACGGCGGTAAGCGTCAGATTGTGCGGCGGCATGGGCTCCGAGCCAAAACCCAAACGCCGGCCGATCAGCAGCGCGCACACCAAAGCGGAAATGCCCGAACTGATGTGAACGACCGTCCCGCCGGCAAAATCGAGTGCGCCCGTGTACGACTGGGAGTGCTCGCCGCCGTATTGAAGGAATCCGCCGCCCCACACCCAGTGGGCCAAAGGGCAATACACCAGGGTTCCCCAAAGAACGCTGAACACGACCATGGTGCTGAACTTCATCCGTTCCGCAAAGGCCCCGCAGATGAGAGCCGGTGTGATGATGAAGAACATGCCCTGGAACAGCATGTGCGTGAGCAGCGGCATTAGCGGCGTGCCCTCGCCGTCCGTGTACATCGGCCAGACCGATTCTCCGAGCGATTCGTTGTAGGCGGGCTGCACATTCTGCATGAATAGATAGGAACCGTCGCCGAGGTAAGCGTTGCCGGTTCCGAACGCCAGCGAATATCCGTAACTGGCCCACAGCACGGTCATCAGGCCCATGAGGAACACGCATTGCATCATGACCCCCAACACGTTTTTCTTGCGGACCAGTCCGCTGTAGAACATGGCCAAGCCGGGGGCAGTCATCAGCAGCACCAAGGCGCAGCAAACGAGCATCCAGGCGTTGTCACCGCGAACGTAAGTGGTAGCGGGAGCCTCGGTGGGGGGCTCCTGCGCGAAGATTACTTGCGGAAGAGCGCATAGCAACCCCAGGGCGCAAAGCGTCTGCGCCAATCGTCCACATGTGGACATTGTCAATCCTCTCAACATGAACGCCAGAAGGACGTGACAAGCCGCCGTTGGGACCGCCTTCCAAACCCTGTCACGCGATGATGGACCGCGGACGTCACATGCCGACCGGGACAAAGCTCGCGTGGGCTTTGCCTCTCCGGCCGTGCCTTAAGCATGGTTTCGCCAAGCAGAACGTGTGAAGCCTAACTTGGCAGGGGGCGGTCGTAAAGCGGCCAAGCCGTGATTCTGGGCAGGAAGACCAACCGAGGGCCAGTACTCGCGAAACTGAGTCGCTGGAACCCCATGAATCGTGCATCCGAATGACCAAGCGGTGAAAAACACCACTGATTACGGCTGCCGAAAAGACGCAACCATTCCGGGCGATTGTTCGGCTTGGTCAATTCGACAATAGTGTCGCATGCAACCTGGCCTGATGGCGGTTGCCGGTCAGTTTCCTTTGTCGTATCGAGGAAAAAACGTAGTGTGGATAAGTAATTGCGTCGGAACCTTGACGGGGGGTTAGGTTCTGATACATTACCAAATAACTGAGCGACGCATCTTTTGATTTGACTTCTCTGCACGTTTTCCCACAGTGTCGCGAAGGTTGCCTTGATGGTAGGCCCGCCTATTAACTCCTTGCCCCGTGCCGGGAGTCCCACCTGAGTGCCTGTATCCCTTGGTTGTTGTAAATGCGTTTGACGGCCAGTTCGGCATCCGAATCCGTCGGCCGAATCACTCCGACCATGGATGTAAGCCTGTTGCCTGATTGAACCAATTTGGTCGCATTCATGACTGTTTCCCTCCGCGCGGTGGGATCATCGCACCCATTTGTCCGATTCGTTTGTCGCCAATTTCCCGTGGTGATTGGTCGAGCTGCGGATTGCGCCGTCGTGCTCGACGATCGCTGGGCAAGCCGGAGGCATTGCCAGTTGGATGTAATCAATCGGCGAATCGTGCTTCGCGACTTGGGATCCAAACATGGCACGTTTGTCAACGGACACAAGGTTGTTGAGACGGAGTTGAAGTTGGGCGATCAAATCGATGTTGGCTTGACGAGTTTTATGCTCGAACTGGAAGCTTCATCTGCGGAAACCGCGTCGGTCGACATCGCTGCTTCGTTATTAAGGTAGCAAATCATCCCTCCGCTCTGCGAATCGCGCCTTGCTGGAAACCACCTGTCTCGAAGGCCGCGTTTTGCAGGGCTCCCGCCTGCCGCACACACATTCGAATTCATTTGCCGCATCCACCCGCGTACCGTGTGCTCCCGGACAGCCAGACCGTTGACCGGGGGGGAATGCATTTCGCGATTGCCGTGCCGTTGAATCGGGGCAGGGCACAGGTTCGGGCCGCGCTCGACCTGGAGTCCGCATCTCCACTCCCCAGCCGTGCCGTACGGAGTGGATGACCACGGCGGCCGCGACAGGGTAGCGACTTCCCCCCGGTCACGCTGGTCCGAGCGATCAATGACTTCGCAGTCAAACGATCTCGATGGGCAATCGGGAACGGGCGCGACGCTCGTCTGCCTCAAACCGTCAGCGAAGCGCAAACCATTCTGGCTGGCGCGGTCGACATGCGCACAAGGCAGCGAGGCCGAGGGATTTCTCAAATCGCGTGAATGAGGCCGCTACTTGGAATCCACACGCCGGCAATATTCGAGAATACCGGCCACGGTTTTGGGCAAATCTCCCGAGGCGGCCTTCGCTGGTCCTCGAGCAGAAGGCGGTGGAGTTTGCGCAGGATGCTTTGCGGCGGGGGCCTCTTCCTGCGACGGGGCAGGGGGAGCCGGTTCGGGGGGAGGCGAGGCTTGCTTGACAGGCGCCGCGGGGGCCTTGCCTCGCGCAGCCGCCAGAATGTCCGCGGTCGACATTTTTCCTGGCGAAGCCGGCGGCGCGGTGGAAGCCGGAGCTGGCTTGGGAGCGGTTGGTTGCGCGGCCGTGCCGCCTGCCGCACCGCCGGATTTTGCACGGGCAGCCGCCAGAATATCCGCGGTGCTCATCTTCCCAGCGCCCGGCGGCGGCGCGGCGGGAGCCTGCGAGGGCTTTTCTTTGGGCGCGGCCGGAGTTGCACCGGCTTTTCCGCGAGCCGCGGCCAGAATGTCGGCCGTCGAGGGTTTGCCGGATGAAGTCGGTTTGGCCTCGGCGGCTTTTCCCGCCCTGGCAGCCGCCAAAATATCGGCCGTGGAACTCTTCTTTTCGGCCGTCGCCGATTTCGCCGCCGCAGGTTTGGCAGGCGCGGCTTTTGCCGCGGGCGCTTTTTCGGCCGTTCCGCGAGCCGACTTTTCCTCCTTGGGAAGGGGTTGGTCGATGACCTTCAGATAATTCAAGCTGATGTCGTACCAGCCGATGTTGTTCCAGGCGTCGAACTGGACCAGCGCGTTGCCGTTCATGTTCACGGTCTTGACCAGGCCCGTGTGCCCTATGAAGCGGGCTAATTCCGGCCGGCTGTCATCCACCACCACGTATTTGTCGGTGTATTCTCGCTTCAGCTCTTCGATCCGCTCAAACACCATTGCTGCAATGTTCCTTCCGACCATGGACGGGGGGGAGCGACGCTTGTGGGCCGCGCATCGTTATGCGGCTACCCCGGCGAGGACAGCCGTGAAAGGCGTATTCTGAAATATAGCTTGGCCAGAATCAAGGGAGCGAACAGCCAACCGAACGCGAGGAATGCCAACACGGCGCTTCGAACCGCGATTTTATGACCAACTTTGCGGCCGAATGGCTGCGCCCATGGTTCCAAGTGCTGGCGAACGTCTATAAAGACTTCAAGTACTCGATCAGGTCGCGGCGTTCATCCTCGGTGAGTTCACCTTCACCGGCCACGTTGACCGGATTGTGGTATTCGGTGAGCAACTCGTCGAAATCCTTGGCGCGACCGTGATGGAGCAGCAGCACGCGTCGATACACGCCCAGCAGCGACGGTGTGTTGTAGCCCTTGTAAACATCGCGGTCGGAGCCTTGGCCGACATCGTGAACCTGGTCGTCGCAGAAGTAAGGGGCACGGTGGCATTGGCTGCATCCGGCCTTGGCTCCTTTGAAGATCTTCTGCCCTCGCAGCGCCGCCTCGGTAAGCGTGCCGTCGGCATGACGGTGCGGATTTGGGGGCAGTGCGAGCGTTTCGAAGAAAGCCGCCAAGGCCTTTGCGTCTTCATCCGTGGGACGAGGTCCCAACATGGTGTCGGTGAGGCTCTTTTTCAGCGAGGCGTGCAGATCTTGCTGCCAGCCATGCCACGTCCAAGGTTTGGTGTGATTCACGTTCAGCAGGCTCAACACCGTTTTAAACGTGCGGTCGCTGCCGTCGTTGCGGGTGTCCATGGTCACCGCATTCACGCCGCCTTCGTAGTGGCACGTGTGGCAACTGTACCACTGATCGAGGCTGCGCCGGGCATCGTAGAAAATCGCTTCGCCCTGGCGAGCCAACGAAGGTTGCGCTGGGCCGCCCAAGGCAAACGTGCGCGAGACCTCGCGGGCTTCGAGGTCCACTTCTTGAATGACGTCTTCCAAGTAATTCGCTACGTAGACTTTGCGGCCATCGGGGGCATAAGCGATCCCTTGCGGACGCCCACCGAGCGGAATCCGATAGAATCGCGACCGATCGCGGGCCAACTCACGATCGATGTGATCGCCGGGCCCTCCCACATCTTGGAACGGAAGCCCTTCGAGTCGGTACATCAGCAACTCTTGTGTGCCCCCGGCGGCACAGGCGATCCACTGCCCGTCGGGGCTAAGAGCAAACCCATAGGGATCGGCGACCGCAAGGCCCGGTACGTCAAGCGTGATGGCATGCCGAATCGCCGGCTTTTGCATGTCGATGTAACCGATTCGACTTCCCAAAACCCATCCCAGCTTGATGTTACGGTCAGTAATCGGATTATGGCGGTACACCATCCAGGGAAAATAAACCCGATTCCCATCGGGGGAAATTTGCATTTGCCCCGCATTGAGGCCGCCAAACGACTCGGTGAACATCACTTTTCGATTGGCAACGTCGATCACGGACACGTGTCGATTACCATTGGTCGCCACAGCCAGTCGTTTGCCATCGGAAGATACAGCGGGGTGACGCGGCCAGGCGTCGACGGCAATGCGATCGGTTACGGCGAGGTCGCTCAGGCGAACGACGGCGATTTCGGCAACGGACGACAAGGCAACGTAGGCTTCGCTTCCGTCGGGCGCAACGGCAATGCCGCGTGGTTCGCCACGAAGGACCACTTTACCGGCGAGTTGCAAGGTACCTTCTTGCCACTGGAACACCTCCAGCGCGTCGCCATGCGAACTGGTCACGAGCACCCGTTTTCCGTCAGGAGTGAAGGCGATTCCCTTGGGCCGAGCGCCGCAAGCCAGTTCTTGCGTTACGTGACCGCCATTGAGATCAACAACCGAAATACTGTCAGAAGTAGAATTTACAACGACGAGCCAGCGCCCGTCCGGCGTAACGGCCACTTCCATCGGAGAACGATGGACCTCGGCCGATGGCGGTTGCGGCGAGGATTCGCGCCTTTCAGGTTCGGACGCCCCAGCCTTGGGGAAGGACAACCAATCGGAGTTCGGCCCCCATTGCCACATGAGCGTGACAAACATTAGCCCGACAAAAAGTGCTGCCAGCACCAGGCGTTTGAGCATCGGTTGTTTCTCCTGGCAGGTTTCTGTTGGCGACCGTTTCAACGGTATCATCTGATGGAATTACCGAGTGGCCACCAAACAGCGACTAGGTAGGTTGCCCCACTAGGGAGTGGTATTGGCCGGCAAGTTGACGTATTCTAGCGGTCTTGCGAGTATTTCCTGTACTGCTGAGCTTGCCTTGACGGCGCGGCGGGGGTTGTTTTACGGTTCGCGTTCCAGTCATTGGCGGGCTAGTTGGCTTGCGGACGATACGGCAAAATACTCGCCCGCGATTGTCACGGCAGCCACGCCACGGCCATTCGCCCACGGCGGAATTGGCAACAGTCCGCACGCCTTTCGTTTGCCCGGTTGGATCGCATTTAAGTTGGGGAATGAGTTCCGCATGGAGGTGAATTGTAAACGGACGGAAAGACCAAGCAAATGTCTAAAGCAGAAGTCGTCATTACCGGATTGGGCGTTGTCTGCCCCTTGGGGATCGGCCGCGAGCCTTTTTGGAATGCTTTGCTCGGCGGACAGAGTGCTGTCCGACCGTTAACCGAGTTCGACGTCTCGGGCTTGCCCCTGCGGATGGTTGCCAGGGTGGAGGGATTCGATCCCAAGCAATACGTGCAACCGCGGAAAAGCCTGAAAATCATGTGCTATGACATGATGTACGCCGTGGCGATCACGCGGATGGCCATGGACCAGGCGGGGATTGCCGAGGACGAGGTTGACCCCGACCGCATGGGCGTCGTATTCGGCGCCGACCCGATCACCCCGCCGACGGACAATTGGAAACAAAATTTCTACGGCTGCCGCGGCGACGACGGAAAAATTCTGCTTGCCCGCTGGCGGGAGCAAATGGGCCAGTCATTCCCGCTCGGCTTTCTGGCCACGCTGCCCAACATGGCTGCTTGTCACGCTTCGATTAGCGTCAACGCCCGGGCGCACAACAACACCATCAACCACGGCGAGGTTTCCAGCCTGATGGCGGTGGCCGAGGCCGCTCGGGTAATCGAACGCGGTTGGGCCGACGTGATGATCGCCGGCGGCACCAGTTCTCTCCTCGAACCATTCGATCTTTCGCGATATTGCGCCCTGGAGGAAGTCTCGCGGTGCAACGGCAGCGGCGGCGGAACTCCCCGCCCCTTCGATGCCCGCCGCGATGGCCAGGTGCGGGGCGAAGGCGCCGCGGCGTTTGTGCTGGAAAGACGCGAATTTGCCGAGGCCCGCGGAGCAACCATTCTGGCCCGACTTCTCGGACAGGGCGGCGGCTGCGATGGCCGCGGGAATTTACCGATCTCAGGATTAAAAGGAACCACCGGTTTGGGGATTCGCCGGGCGATTGAGGCGGGGCTTCGCGACGCGGGGCTGGAGCCCTCGGAATTGGGGCATGTGAACGCCCACGGCTTGGGCACGCGCTGCGATGATTTTCGCGAGGCACAGGCGATTCACGAGTTGTTGGGCGACGTACCGGTGACTTCCATCAAGAGCTACCTGGGCAACCTGCAAGCAGCCTGTGGCGCGGTTGAGATGGCGGCCAGCGTGCTGTGCCTGCAAGAGAACCTGATCGTTCCCACACTCAACTACGAACAACCCGACCCCGATTGCCCCGTGAACGTGGTCGCGCACGAACCGCGGTCACCCCAACGCCGCACGGCGCTGCTGCTCAATCACACGCGGTTTGGCCAGGCGGCTTCGCTGGTGCTGGGAGCAGGGTAGGCCAGCGCAAAGTGCCTGTAGAACGCAATTTCCGCACGTTCCTGGGCTCAAACTTTTTCGGCAGGTTTCTCGTCGGCCGTTACGTGCTCGTGATTATGCACGTGCTCGGTACAATAGCCGCATGAGCCCACGCACTCGCTGCAGTAGCGAAATTCCATGTCGGGGTGTGTGCGGTCGGTAATACCGCAAACCACGCAGCGGTGAAAATAATCTCGCTTCTTCACGCCAAAATGGGCCGCTTGCGTCGCCATTCGCCGACGGCCGGTTTTCACCCGGTCCCAAATGTCGCCGACAAAGAACAGCAAAAAGTTGCAGACCGAAGCCAGCACCAGCAGGCGCGTCATCGCATCTCCAACGGCCGCCATGAGGAAGTAGCCAATCCACGTGAACATCGCCAGCCATTTGATTTTCACGGGCAAGATGAAAAACAGATACAGTTCAAAATTGGGATACAAGAAGGCAAAGGCGAGAAAGACCGATCCCTGCAAGTAACCATTGCTGGCCGCCTGTTCCGGTATCAGGAATGACACAGCGACCGTGGCCAAGTAGCCCACCAACAGGTAGATGTTGTAGCGAAAGGCGCCCCAGAAATGCTCCAGGGCGGTGCCCATCAAGTAGAACAGATACCAAAAAAAGAATGCGAAAATGATGTTGGTAATCGGCGGGATCGCCAGAAAGGTGACCAATCGCCAGACCTCGCCGGCCAACACCAGGTTGGGAATCAACATCAACCGCAGCACCACCGGTTCTTGACCCGCTTGAGGCGGGGTAAATTCCGACATGGCATACACCACGATCTGACCGATGATCAGGGCGATGGTGATGTTGGGAACCGCGAATCGGCCCAATTTCCGCTCCAGGCGAACCAGCAGTCGATTGAAAAAATGCATGAAAACGTCGATCGGAATGGTGAAGGTCGTGATCGATTGCGCCGCGCAGGCTAATCTCCGATTTTTGCGGTGCCAGTACAAGGCAGCATCTCGCGACATTTTGCTAGGCGAGCGGACGCGATTCCTTCAATCGCACCGCGGTGCCGTACGCCAAAATCTCGGACATCGATTGACCGACTTCGCTCGTCACAAAGCGAACATTGATCACCGCATGAGCACCCATTTGCACGGCGTGCTGTTGCATTCGACTTACGGCTTCGTCGCGAGCTTCAGCCAGCAGTTCGGTGTATCCGCGAACCTCGCCCCCCACAATTCCCTTGAGCGATGCCATGAAGTCTCGGCCGATGTTCTTCGCCCGCACGGTATTGCCCATGGCGATCGCGATGACCTCGGCGATTTCATAGCCGGGGATGTAGTCGGTGGTCGTAATGAACATCTGCGGAACTCGTTCCATTCGAGGAGCAGGCGAAGATCGCGTGCCGGGGAACCGCGACGCCGAAGGACGGTCCGTCGCGGGAAATTTTAGGAGACGCCGACTCGACAACCATCGAATCCTCGATGACGCAAGCCTGACGGTAGACGATTGTGCCAGCCTCGGCGACGCGATGCCAGTCACGAAAACACTTGGAACGAAACCGTGCGAACGAACGTGCGCCCTTATATTTGGCCGAATCAGGGCATTCCGCCAGTTATTCGCCACCGTGATCTTGGCGATGCTCTCCCTGGCGCGGCTGTGTTGAAATCTCCCCTCGCCAGCGTCCTGACAGTTATTGCGGGGCGTCATACGTGGCACGTGCTCTTTGCACCGACGAACGACCCGCGCGTGCGGATACGCATCCCGGCAACGCCGCTGCCAGGCGTATCCGTTCGAAATAGGGGATCGATTGAACCTGTGCCGGGCACTCCTTGCTTGACACCCAAGGGGCCCCGTCCGATATTGCGGAGGTTCGTTCTATCCCACGCCTCGTTGACGCATCATGCGGAGGACGCCCCCCACCGTGAACGATTTTGATTACGCCGCCGCGACCACGGTTGAAGAAGCGGTGAGTTTGCTGTCCGCCCGAGGCGAATCCGCCCGCGTGCTGGCCGGCGGCACCGACGTGTTGGTGCAGCTTCGCGAAGGACTGCGCAACGCCAACCTCTTGGTCGATGTGAAGAAGATCCCAGAGCTGACGGCTCTGGAATACCGCCCCGAAACGGGACTCACGCTGGGGGCGGCCACGCCCTGCTACCAGGTGTATGGCGACGAACGACTTCGCCAAGCCTATCCGGCCCTGTGTGATGCCGCGCGAATCATTGGCGGCTGGCAAATTCAAAGCCGGGCCAGCGTGGGCGGCAACCTGTGCAATTCGTCACCCGCCGCCGACACAATTCCGGCGTTGATTGTACACAGCGCCGTGTGCCAGATCGCCGGCCCCAATGGTCTGCGCGAGTTGCCGGTCGAAGAGTTCTGCACCGCGCCGGGCCGCAACGCCCTCGCCCGCGGCGAATTTCTGGTGTCGCTGCGTTTGCCGCCGCCGGTGGCGCGCAGCGGTTCGCACTACCTTCGGCACATTCCGCGCAATGAAATGGATATCGCCGTGGCAGGCGCGGGAGCCTGGTTGGTCCTGGGTGCCGACGGCAAGATCGAACAAGCTCGCGTGGCACTGTCGGCAGTGGCGCCGACGCCCAAGTTTGCCATTGCGGCGAGCCAGTCGCTCATCGGCAAAGCGCCTGGCGAAGACGCGTTTGTCGCCGCGGGTGAATTGGCCAAGCAAGTAGCCTCGCCTATCAGTGACATGCGCGGCCCGGCCGAATACCGCATCCATTTGACCGGCGTGCTGGTGCGGAGGGCCCTCACCAAAGCCGCGGAGCGTGCCCAGGGCAAGTAACCCTTGCTCATGCCGCGCTGCCGCCTCGACCAGCACCCCCAAGAACCCTTTTCAAAAGAGCGAACCGCCCCATGGGTCAACGGATTCACGTCACCACCACCATCAACGGCGAGTCGGCGGAGTTTCTCTGCGAACCTCGACAGAGCCTGCTCGAAGTTTTACGCGACACCCTGCACCTCACCGGGGCCAAGGAAGGCTGCAACAATGGCAACTGCGGGGCCTGCACCGTGCTGATGAACGGCTTGCCCGTTAATAGCTGTCTGGTGCTTGCCGTCGAAGCCGAAGGCGCCAGCCTGCAAACCGTGGAAGGCCTTGCCTGTGAAGGGCATTTGCACCCTCTGCAGCAATGCTTCTTGGAGGACGCGGCGCTGCAATGCGGCATTTGCACGCCCGGCTTCCTGATGGCTGCCAAGGCCCTGCTCGACAAGAATCCCAACCCTAGCGAACGCGAAATTCGCTTCGAGTTGTCGGGCAATATCTGCCGCTGCACGGGGTACGATAAAATCATTCGCGCCGTGCAAGACGCCGCCAAGGTTTTGTCCGAAACCCGCTAATTCAGTCAAGCACACGCGCAAACCGCAGACGCATCTCTCGACGAACGCCAAACACGAACATCGCGAATCAATCATGGCCACGATCGAACAACCCAAGTCCGACACTGCCCAGCCTCCCAAGTACCAGGTGATCGGCACCCGTCCGATTCGTCACGACGGCGCCGACAAGGTCACCGGCCGTGCAATTTACACGGCCGACCTTCAGCTCACCGGCATGCTGCATGGCCGCATCCTTCGCAGTCCGCTGCCGCACGCGCGGATCAAATCCATCGACACATCGGCGGCGAAAAACATGCCGGGGGTGCTGGCCGTTTGCACCGCCCACGACTTTCCCGATGTTGCGGACAAGATCGCCGAACTTGGCGAAGGGGCAGTGAACCTGGCGCACCTGGCGGGCAACGTATTGGCCAAAGACAAGGTGCTCTACCGAGGGCATGCCGTGGCGGCCGTCGCAGCCAAAAGCCCACACGAAGCGGAAGAGGCCCTCAAGCACATCAAGGTGGAATACGAACCGCTGCCGCACGTCACCTGGGTGCTCGATGCCATGCAGCCCAGCGCCCCGCTGCTGCACAACAACGTATTCACCGAAGAACTTGGCGGCAAGCGAGGCGACAAGCCCAGCAACATCTCCAAGCACCTGCACTTCGAGCAGGGAAATGTCGAGGACGGGTTCGCCCAGGCCGATCTGGTGATCGAGCGCGAATTCAAAACGGCCACCGTCCACCAAGGCTATATCGAACCGCACGTTTCGGTCGCATTATGGAATGCGGACAACCACCTCACCGTATGGACGGCCACGCAAGGCTCGTTCACCTGCCGGCAACAAACGGCCGAACTGCTGCAAATTCCGGTTTCCGACGTTACCGTGGTACCCTGCGAAATTGGCGGCGGTTTCGGCGGTAAAATCGCCGTCTATCTCGAACCGGTCGCGGCCATGCTCAGCCGCATGTCTGGCCGACCGGTCAAAATTGTGATGTCGCGGGCCGACGTGTTCGAAGGCACGGGGCCCACGCCGGGCTCCTACATGAAAGTCAAGCTTGGCGCCACCAAGGACGGCCGCCTGGTCGCCGGGGAAGCCTGGCTGGCCTACGACGCCGGCGCCTTTCCCGGCGGCGTGATCGGGCCGGGCTGCATGTGCGTGTTCAGTTGCTACGACATTCCCCATGCCCGCGTCGATGGCTACGACGTTTGCCTCAACAAGCCTAAGACGCAGGCCTACCGCGCACCGGGCGCCACCCAGGCGGCATTTGCTTGCGAAACCGTGGTGGACGAACTAGCCGAGCAACTCGGCATCGATCCTATTGAATTCCGGCTGAAGAACGCCGCCAAGGAAGGCACCCGGCGAGTCGATGGTCCCGTGTATCCGCGCGTGGGGTTCATCGAAACGCTCGAGGCCGCCCGCAATAGCGCCCACTACCGCTCCAAGCTCGAGGGTCCCAATCGCGGGCGCGGCATTGCGTCGGGCTTTTGGTTCAATGTCGGCCTGAAAAGCGCCGCCACGGCCAGCGTCAATCCCGATGGCACCGTCACCCTGGTCGAAGGTTCCACCGACATCGGCGGCACCCGCACCAGCGTGGCCATGCAGCTTGCCGAAACCTTGGGTATTGCCGCCGAAGACGTTCACCCGCGCGTCGAAGATACCGATGGCGTCGGCTACACCGACGTGACGGGCGGCAGTCGCGTCACGTACGCCACGGGCCTGGCCGCCTACAAGTGCGGCCTGGACATCATTGCCCAAATGAAGGAACAAGCCGCGCTGCTCTGGGAATGCGAGCCCGACCAGGTGGAGTTTGAACGCGGCCTGTTCACCGCGCCCGGCCAAAAGGCCACGTTCAAGGAATTGGCCAAGAAGCTGGAGCATGTGAGCGCGGGCATTGTGGGCCGCGCCAGTGTCGATGGCGGCGGCGCCACCAACGGCTTTGGCACCCACCTCGTCGACGTCGAAGTTGATCCCGAAACTGGCAAAGTCACTATTCTTCGCTACACGGCCATTCAAGACGCCGGCAAGGCCATCCACCCCAGCTATGTGGAAGGACAGATGCAGGGGGGCGCCGTGCAGGGCATTGGTTGGGCGCTCAACGAAGAATACTTCTATGACGAAGCCGGCCAGATGCGAAACGCCAGCATGCTCGACTACCGCATGCCCACCGCGCTCGATCTGCCGATGATCGAAACCATCATTGTCGAGGTGCCCAATCCCAAGCATCCCTATGGCGTGCGGGGGGTGGGCGAAACGCCGATCGTCGCGCCTCCGGCGGCCATCGCCAACGCCATCTACCATGCCACCGGAGTGCGAATGCGAGAACTGCCGATGCAACCGCACAAAATTTGCATGGCGCTGATGCAAGAATGAGGCGATGCGGAAGTTATCCCGACCTCAACGTTCGGAATCGGAGAACACAGCAATGACCGAAACGAACGACTTGGCGGCAAGCAGCTCCAAATGCACCCAAATCACGCCGCGCCAATTGGCAATATGGCTGGTCGTTCTATGGGTCTTGATCGTTGGGGCGGTGGTACTATCGCTGGAAGCTCGCCGGTATCGAGAGCACATTGCCGCAAGGGCGGTCGAACAAGCGGGCGGCACCGTGGATTGGGGCCATATTTCCACCTGGCTGCCAGACCGCTACGCACGCCGGGTTGTGTCGCTACAGATTGGGGGTGCGGGTGTGCATTGGGGCCCTGCCGTGGACTCCGCCGCCAAGGCTTTTCCCGAGTTGCAGGCAATTTTGGTGGTCAACCAGCACCTCAGCCTCCAGGAAATGCAAATCTTGGCTCGCACGCCAATTACCGAATTGGGCCTATGGACTTGTTCTGCTACCCCAGATTCCTTGGCGGCACTGCGAAATAGCCAAATCGAGGTGCTCAGGTGCATAGGATGGACATCGCTGGGCGATGGCGCCCTGAAAGATATTGCCGCAATACGGGATCTCCGTTCCCTCGATCTGGGTAATTCGATCCTCACCCAGTCCGGCGTTGTCGCATTCGCGGCCAACGCGCCGCCATCGCTAGAGGAACTTAGATTGGAGGGAACCAATATCGGGGACCCCGAGTTGGAAGCGATTGCCGGTATCGCCAGTCTGCGGAGTCTGGATGCGAGTCGAACGAGAATATCCAACCAGGGTTTAACTCGATTCGCCGCGCATCCGCCGCACCAACTTCAAGAATTGCGGCTCAGCGAAAATTCCGTTGGAGATCCCGGCGCTTTGGCCGTCTCGCGAATCCAGACGCTCGTGCGGTTGGACTATGGCGTGAATCGGGCCACCCGGGAGGCCTTGCGATATTTTGCCCGCCTCCCTTGGCTCGAAGAATTGAGTTTTCAAGGCAATAACCTGGCAGAGTTGGATCCAAGCGTCTTCGCAACCTATCCGTCACTGAAAGCGCTCTTGATCGGGTGGACAGACCAATTCGGCACGCCTTTTTTTAAACATTTCACTTCAGCGGATTGGGATGACCTAAAAAGTATCGTGAGACAGGCCATTTTCGAGAAGGAAATTGCCACATGCTACTACGATTGGGAATGGGACCCTCCGGCCGAAAAGGGGCCGCGCGACCCATGGGATGACCGAACCATCGACGCGAGCCGATTCCCGGTGTTACCCGGTCTGGAAATGATCGATCTGTCCGGTTTGCACATTCAAAATCAAGCAGGTCTTCAGCAACTCGCCCACTCCCTTTCGCTGAGGACGATTGTACTGAATGACACCAATGTCGACGATGCCGGAATTGCGGCTCTGCAAGGCGCGCCGTCGTTGGAAACGCTCAGCTTGAAGCGAACCAACGTAACCGATGCGTGCCTGCCCATCCTGACTCATTTGCCGAAGCTGAGTTATGTTAACTTTGTAGAAACCAACCTGTCGGCACATGCGGTACAGGCGTGCCAATCCAGGTCAGGGTTCCAACTCGATTGGCGCTCATCAGAATTTGAGATTCGATGCGTCATCGATAATTAGCCTCGCCCAGCCCCTCCAGGCATTCGTCGTTCGCAACTGTCATGCCTCGATTGTTTGCCCCGTGCCGTTCGCGTCACGATTGTCGGTAAAGGTAGCCACGTGACCGATCTGGACCAGTACGATTACGACCTCCCCAAGGAACTCATTGCCCAGCACCCGCTGCCGGTCCGTTCCGACGCCCGGTTGTTGGTCGTACGGCGCGAAACCGGGGAACTCGAACATCGCCACGTGCGGCACCTCCCCGAGTTGCTCAGCCTCGGCGACGTGCTCGTGGTGAACAACACCCGCGTGCTGCCGGCCCGATTGATCGGACGCCGCACCCAAACGGGCGGACGCTGGGAAGGGTTGTTCCTGTCTGCCCAACCGGAAGGCACCTGGAAAATTCTGGGCAAAACACGAGGGCGCCTCGATTCGGGCGAGCGCGTCACGCTGATTGATCGGCAAGGAGACGCTGCCGGCGAGCTTGTTCTGCTAACCCGTTTGGAAGGGGGCGTCTGGGGAGTTCGCCCTCCCCAGGGCATCGACACCGAAAGTTTTCTGGCCCAGGTCGGACGGATCCCGCTGCCTCCTTATATTCGCGGCGGCGAAATGGAGGAAAGCGACCTGCACCGATACCAAACGGTGTACGCCCAAACTCCAGGATCGGTGGCGGCCCCCACGGCGGGGTTGCACTTCACACCCCAGCTCTTGGACGAATGCCGTCGCGTTGGCCTGGGGATGGAGTATGTCACCCTGCACGTGGGGCTCGATACGTTCCGACCCATTCAAGCCAACTCGCTCGACGAGCATCCCATGCACAGCGAATGGGGCGAGTTGACGGCGACTTCTGCCGAGCGTTTGAATGCTGCTCGCCATGAGGGCGGCCGAATCGTGGCCGTGGGCACTACCAGTGTGCGGGTGCTCGAAACAGCGGCCGCATCCGGTACACTATCGGCGTGGAGCGATTTCACGCAATTGTTTATTCGGCCGGGCCATGAGTTTCACGCGGTCGATGCCCTGCTCACGAATTTCCATTTGCCGCGAACCACGTTGATGGTACTGGTGAGCACTTTCGGCGGCCCGGAACTGATCCGCCGCGCATACCGAGAAGCCGTGAAAGAGCAGTATCGGTTTTACAGCTACGGCGACGCGATGTTGATCCTGTGATTTCGCGTCTCTTGCCTTTTTCGAATCCTTTCCACCAAACGCCATGATCCCTAACGAACACGTGTTGGTTGTGCCCACCGCGGCCTTTCATCAACTTGGCCACTTTCAGGGCTTTTGCGGCGAAACCGATCGCTATCTGGCCGGACTTTTGCGACCCGAACTGGTCAGCTACCAACCGCGGGCGGCCATGGAACAAGACCCCAGCTTCAAGCAGTTCATTCCCTACGTGGTGTTCCGACATCGCGACGCGCAGGGAACCACGCAATTATTTCAGTACACCCGCGGCGGAGGGCAAGGCGAACGGCGGTTGCACGCCAAGCGAAGTGTCGGTATCGGAGGGCATATTTCGTCGACCGATGCGGACACGCCCTCTGCCGATCCCTACCGCGAGGGCTTGCTTCGCGAACTGGCCGAGGAAGTTGCCATTAGCACAGCCTACGTCGAGAGTTGCGTGGGCCTGATCAACGACGACGAAACCGAAGTGGGACGTGTTCACCTGGGCGTGGTGCATGTGTTCGACGTGGAAACACCCGCCGTAAAGCCCCAGGAGGCCGACATTCTGGACGCCGGCTTCCGGCCGGTGGAAGAATTGCTGCGCGACCTGGAGCAATTTGAAACGTGGTCGCAAATCTGCCTGAAGGCCCTGTTTGCGTAAGGCTGAACTGCTACAGCGACTAAACAGTGGCGGAACTCACGTGCTGCCCGGCACACCCGACATGCAGCCTCTCTCTCCCGACTTGCCCTCGTGGCAGATTCATCGGCAAAGACTTCGCAACCCACAACTCTTTTGCATTCTGTGGCAATTGGCGCGCGAAAAAAGCCGCTCGATGAGCGGCTTAAGGTACCCCCTAGGGGAGTCGAACCCCTGTTTTCGGGCTGAGAACCCGACGTCCTGGGCCACTAGACGAAGGGGGCTAATGGCGTTGCTTTGATCAACTATTTGAAAATTAACCGTCGCCGATCGAGGTGTCAACCAACACCCCTATTTTCCAACTCGGGCGAATTGGCACTGCTTGACCGATTTGCCATCGGCAAAATCAACCCGCGAACTTGAGCACTTTCGCTGCATCGCCGTCACGGTTGAACGAGCATTCTGAGATGGCCATCGCGAGCGGCCCTACAGCCGGGGCTCGCCAATGCCGACAACCAAGGACGCTGGTTCGAGCCAAGCGGTTGGATGACCTGCCATCAACCGGTATATTGATGTTCAGTAGCAGATGGAGAGGTGATCGCCACGGGTCGATCTTTACCTCATTTGGGGGAGTGGGGGGCTTCGCCGCCATTTCGCGACCATCTATTGCCGAATCTCCCCGCAGATTGATTGTCCGGGCAAATCCGCGTACGTCATTTCCTTGATCTCCTGACTTTGCCATCTGGACCCGCGTCGAGTTGGTCAATTTCATGTCTCCTTGCAGCACAATGATCGAATGACTCAAGATTCAATTTGCAGTGCTTCGGAGACCGGGGAGATTTTGAACAGCGGGCGAAAATCAAATCAACTCGGTAAAATCGTCGAATACCTCCTCCCGACCTTGATGAACGACCGCATATGGCCGCCTCGACCGTATTCCCCATAGTCAACGGTGTCTCAACTGCTGAAACCGCTGCGCCGATGGTTTGGGCCGCGGTTCAGGCAACCGAAATCGAACCCTTCTTGGCGGCCTCGCTCACCGAGTTGTCGAAAACGCTTCAACTGGGGAGTGCTTCCGTAGTTCAACTCGGCGGCGGTGATTGGCAAGTGCTTGGGCAAGCCGGCCCCCGCGACTCGGTTCCCTATTCCCTGCTGGCCGAGGCGCTGGACCGCGAGTCTGCAGCGCGTGAGGCGCAATGGTGGGCGTGTTCGTTGCGACCCCAAACGCAGCAACCCGACGTGTTGGTCCTCAGTCAACTTGCTGCCGATCAAGGTGCGCTGGCAATCGCATTGGCGGGCGTTTTGGGGAATTTGCTGCAGCGGGTGCGGCAGCGTTATCTTGCCGGGCAGCGCATTCGCCGCCTGGAAGCCATTCTGGAGATCGCCGGCCGTTGGAATCAAACCCACGAAATGGAGCCGCTGCTGGTGCAAATGGCCGAAGCCGCCACGCGTCTGCTGGGCGCCGATCGCGCCAGCATCTTCCTGTGGGATCGTCCCAACAAGACCTTGGTGGGAAGGCCGGCGCTGGGGGTTGCCTCTGGCGAGTTGCGCGTGCCAGACGATGCCGGCGTGGTGGGGCGGGCGGTGCAAACTGGCGAAATTCAGCGTGTGGATCGCCACTTGGGACAAGAACAGATTGATCGCCGGGTGGATACGCAGTTGGGCTACCAAACCCATACCTTGCTCTGCGTGCCTTTGCAGGGCGCCAGCGGCGAACGGTTTGGCGCCTTCGAGGTGGTCAACAAGTTCCAGGGAAATTTTACATCAGAAGACGAAGAGGCCCTGGTGGAAATGGCAGCCCACGCGGCCATTGCGCTGGAGAACACGCAAGAGCGGCAGCGGCTGTTGCAAACGCGGAAGAACATGTCGGCGGAAGCCGCGCAGCAGGTGCAAATGATCGGCCAAAGTCCGGCCATCAAGGTCTTGCGCTCCACGGTAGAACGGGTGGCGCCAACCGAACTCGCCGTGTTGATCCTCGGAGAAAACGGCACAGGCAAGGAGGTTGTGAGCCGATCGATCCATTATCTATCGCATCGCAGCGACGAGCCCTTCATTGCCGTCAATTGCGCCGCCATTACGGAGACCTTGCTGGAAAGCGAATTATTCGGCCACGAAAAAGGGGCCTTCACCGGGGCCGATGAAATGCGCCGCGGAAAGTTCGAACTGGCCGACGGCGGCACATTGTTTCTGGACGAAATCGGCGATATGAGCCCCGGCGGCCAAGCCAAGTTGCTGCGGGTTCTGGAAGAGAAAGTCGTCGTGCGCGTCGGCGGCGGCACCCCCATCCATACCGATGCCCGCGTCATCGCCGCCACGAATCAAAACTTGCTGGAGATGGTGCGAGCGAAAAAATTTCGCGAGGATTTGTACTTCCGGCTGAACGTGGTCACGCTGGAGATCCCTCCCTTGCGCGACCGTCAGGACGACGTGTTGCTGCTGGCCGAGCACTTTCTGGCCGACTTTAGCCGCAAGGCCCGGCGACCGGTCCCCAAGCTTTCGGCCAAGGCCAAGGAGAGGTTGCTTTCCCATCGGTGGCCGGGGAACGTGCGTGAACTGCGCAATCTTTGCGAGCGGCTTGCGTACCTGTTTCAGGGCGACACCATTGACGAAGACGACTTGGCGTTGATCCTCACGCCTGGCGAGGATAAATCGTCCGCCTCGTCCTGGTTTCCCGAAAGCACATCGCTGACGGAAGCCACGGCAGAATTTCAAGCCGAACACATTCGGCGAACCGCAGCTCGGTGCGGCGGAAACATGACCGAGGTCGCCGACGCCCTGGGGCTGCACCGCTCCAACCTGTACCGCAAGATGCGACAGTTGGGCATATCGGCGAACGAACTCCCCTGACCGACAACCGATCATTTGCCATTCCGTGCCTTGCTCGCAGATCGCCGAGTTACTTTGCGAGCACCGGGGGGCTATGATTTATGTGGAATCACATCGCCGCGGTCTCATACATCGCGTACCACAGGTAGAATATGATTTGTGCATGACGTGGGCATCATTCGCGCGGAGCAAGTCTTGCGCAACCTTGGGCATCGTGTGGACTTCGCACTGGCCACTCATCATTTCGTCTGGCGTTTCTTCTTTTGCACTCGATATCAGCGGAGATGAACCATGAAGGCAATCGTGATTGGCGCATTGAGCATGCTGGCGTTCGTTCTCTCCCTCGCCGTAACCCATTGCGTGGCTGCCGATGACGCTGCGCCGCCCGCCATGAAAGGAAAAGCCTGGGTCTTTACTCGCGGCGAAAGCCAAGTCATTCGTGTCGAAGGCATCTACAAAGATGGCCCCTCGCCGGGACATTTTTTTCAGGTCGCCAGGGCGACCCCCCAGGGGGCAAATCCAAAAATTCTGATACTCAATGCCCGGCTCAGGCAACTGCCCGGAATTTGGCCGCAAGTGATTACTCCGTTGCCGATTTATTTTTCGAGAGTGGCCGAGGCCGACGAGTTCTCGCAAGTCACGATTCGACTGCCCAACAATCAAACCGTCACCATGGACATTATCAAGGTCGAAGATTAAAGGTTGCCGTTGCAGTCGCGGCCGTGAGTTCCTCCAGGTCAAACAGGCAGCTTGTTTTGATGCGAGCGAGGCCTGACGCATCTTTGAGCAGCAAGCGAACCCAGCGCATAAAAACGGCCGCGTTGGCTTGTGTAACACAATCCAACGCGGCCACGTCCGTCCATTGAACGCAAACCATACCACGAGTCGCGATTATTTCAATAGGTTTTCATCCGCGCCGATCGGTTCATGCTTGAGTTGGCAAAGCAGCTTGCAGAAGCGGCGCCAGCCGCTTGGCGACGATCTCCACCGCCGGCTCGCGAAACATGGCCACATGATTGCCGGGTACTTCAATCACTTCCACGCCACCAGCCGTCAGTTCACCCCAGCCCAGAAATGGATCTTCGTGCATGGGTGTGGCTTTTTCTTCCGCCCTGAACACGGTGAGTCGACTTCGGCAAGGCTCCGCCTCGTATTCCACGATGGCTTTCACGTTTGCCTGAAACACCGCATAGATATGCTGCGCGAGTCCTTGGTCCGAGTCTTCCATCACCACGCGAGCCAATTCCGCCCGCTCGCGAAAATACTCGAGTTGTTCCTCCGAGCTTTTTCGCTGCAATTCTTCCACAAAAGTCGCATCTTCGTGGGGGAAGAGCAACATCAGCATCGGCAAGAAATCGCGCTCATCGAACGATTGGCCGCGTTTGCGCATTCCCGCATCGAACAACGCCACCAGCGAAAGCTGCTGATCTTGCGCCTCCAATTGGCGTGCCACCTCAAACGTGAGAATTCCGCCAGACGACCAGCCACATAACTGATAGGGACCCTCAGGCTGCACGCTACGAATGGCATCCGCGTAGTATCGGGCCATGTCTTCCACCGTGGTGTGGGGCGCGGCCTCGCCGTCGATCCCCCGAGCTTGCAACCCATAAATGGGAACGTCGCCGGGCAAGTGCCGGGCCAGCGCCAGGTAGCAATAGATGGTTCCTCCCGCGGGATGAATGCAAAACAAGGGCGGCCGATTTGCGCCGGGATGGTTTTCCCCGGCTCGAATAACCACCAGAGAAGACTCGCCAGCATCGTCGCCGCTGCGCCGCAGCAAGCGAGCCAGGTTTTCAATCGTGGGATGCTGCACTAGCGATACCAGCGGAACCTTGCGGGCAAACTGTTCTTCGATTCGCGATACCATCGCCACGGCATCGAGCGACGTGCCTCCCAAGTCTTGAAAATTGTCGGTCACGCCAATCGGTTGAATTCCCAGGGTGTCGGACCAGATTTCAACAAGCCGTGCTTCCAAACGCGAACGGGGCGAAACCGCTGGGCCGCAGGCCTCGGGTCGAGTGCGCGACAACGATGGCAGTAGCGATATGTCCACCCTGCCATCAGCCAGGCGTGGAATCTGCTCGATGGCTCTCACCACCGCCGGCAGCGGACGATGCGGCAGCCGTTTCTTCAAATGGCTCCGCAACTCGGGCAGCAGCATGCCTTGTTGCTCGGGATCGATCACGGTGGCAGTATCGCGCGCGGGAACAACATACGCGATCAGTCGCATTTCGCCCGCTTGATTTTGCTGCGCGAGCACCGCGGCATCGGTCACCATGCGATGCTCGATAAGTGTCTGGGTGATCTCTTGAGGATCGACACGGTAAATACCTACCTCTAGCGTGTCGGCTTCACAGCCTAGGTATTCAAGCTGAAGATCCGACAACCAACGAGCCCGCCACGAAGACGAGACAAACTCAGTGGCGGCAGTGACCGGCGCCGATTGCCGCAAGGTTTCGTCTGGTGCGGGTGCCATCAGTAGCTGCCCTGGAATCTCCATCGGGCAAACTCCCCACTCGTCAACCACGCGCACTCGATGACCGGCCGCCGGCGGTCCGCAGCCCGCGTCGACTGGTAGTGGGTTCCCGGCCTCGACAAGCAGCGATTGTTCTTCCGCCGGTAGCGAGAACAAGCCTGCTAAAGTGTCCGGCACTCCTTGCGAAAGTTGCTCCAGCGATGCCGCCAGGTGCCCCGCGATCCGTTCCCCGGTGGAATTGGAAAACCGCCGTCGATCAAACCGCAGGCGCAGTGCCAGCTCTCGACCAGGAATGGCGATCAATGTCAACGGCAGCGCGGCGGAGGCGGTTCCGCGGATGTCGCGGATCTCCACGCCTCCCGGCCGGAAGTTCAATCGAGGATCGAGCGGATAGTTCTCAAACACTACCAGCGAATCAAACAGCCGTTGCCCGGCAGTCAGGCTGGTTGCCGCCTGAATTCGCTCGATGGTGGAATGTTCGAAATTGCGGGCGTCGAGCAGTTGTTCGTGCAGCGAAATCAACCACGGCAAGCAATTGGTATCGCGTCGCACGTTGACCCGCACCGGCAAATTGTTTGAGAACGGGCCGACGATGGTTTCAACCCCCGGCAACGAGGCCGGTCTGCCCGACACCGTAACTCCGGTGACCACGTCCCCTTCGCCGCCATATCGCGCCAGCACTACCGACCACACGCCTTGCACCAACGTGGCCAGCGAAAGCTTATGCTGCGCAGCGAGATGCTGGAGGGCGGACATCACGTCGCCCGACAGCGATCTCTCGGCCTGGCCATAGCGTTCTTCGTCGGCCTCGAGCGTGGCAGCCGGCGCCGGAAATGGCAGCGGGGGCACGCCCGCGTAACCGGCAAGCAGTTGCCGCCAATGCGCATCGGCGGCTTCGGAATCTTGTTTGGCCAGCCAGGCCACGTAGTCGCGAAAAGGCCGGGCCGGTTCCAGTGGCGCGGCCACGCCTTCCGTCTCGGCCGCATACAACGTGAACACTTCCTTTAACACCAACGGCAAACACCAGCCATCGAGGATCAGGTGGTGGCAACTCCACAAGAACCACCAGCGGTCGTGCGCCACCTGGGCGAGCAACAGACGGAACAACGGCGCCTTGGTTACGTCAAACCCTTCCTGCAACTGCTGCTGCGAAAGCTCGGCAATCCGCTCTTCCTGGACTTCGGGCTCCAACTCGCGAAGGTCGATCTCTTCCCACGGCAGGTGCGTTCGCTCCCGAACCACCTGCACAGGGTTCTTGATCCCCGTGTACAAGAAAGCCGTCCGCAACAACGGGTGTCGCGCCGTCACCGTCTGCCAGGCGGCGCGAAACGCCGCCACGTTCAGCGGCCCGTTCAGAGTGCAGGTAAGCTGCTCCGCGAGCGCTTCGCTACGGCCAGGAGAAACGGCTTGCCAGAGCATCAGTTGCTGCATGGAAGACAGCGCATAGATGTCCTCCACGTTCTTCATCTTCATTCAGCGATCTCCATGTGACGCGCATCGCTTTCCCGCGCATGAATCCGACTAATCCGCGTCATCTTCCGCGGGAAAGCCATCACCCATGAAGTCATCTTCCTCGTCTCCAAGCAACGCCGATAACGATTCCAAATCTTCGTGGTCCAGTTGCGCCAGCGGAAAGTCCGAAGGCGTCACGGCGCCAGCCTCCGGCGACTGGCAATGGGCGATCAGCTTGCGAAGGTTGCCCAAAAAAGCGTCGGACAACTGAGCAATGGTTGCCTCGTGGTATTGTTCGTGGCTGTAAACCCATTCCACGTGCAATTGGCCGCCAAGGATATGTGCCACCAGTTCCAATTGATGGCGCCGCACATTGTCCGCCGCATACAGTGGTCCGACGTCTTCTTTGGCCAGCGAAAACAGGGCCCCGGGCGGCAGCGTCTGATCAAACTGCCCCAAGTAATTGAAGCACAGCGCGGCCGGTTCGCGAGCCGTGGTCGCCAGGGCATGACGGACTCTTTCCTCGGAAGACAACCAGCGCAGCAACCCAAAACCCAACCCGCCGTCGGGCACCTGCCGCATGCTTTCTTTGATATCGACCAGGGTTTGCCGCGGGTCGTCCGGTTCCACCGCCCGCAGTTGAACGGGGAACAGCGTGGTAAACCATCCCACGGTGCGACTGAGATCGTACTGCTCATCAAGATCGGCTCGACCATGCCCTTCCAATTCGATCCGCCAGCGGCGAAAGCCGGTCCAGGAGGCAAGCGTCATCGCCAGCGCGGCCAACAGGGTTTCATGAATTTGCGTGCGATAAGCAGTTGGCGTTTCTTGCAGCAGCGAGGTCGTCTCTTCCACTGAAAGCGATCCGGCAACCCGCGCCACATCGCCGGCGCGGTTCGACCCCGACGGTCGATCTGCCGGCAGCGCCCCGGGCACTTTCAAAATCTCCAGCCAATAGGCCAATTCGTGTTGCCGTTGAGGAGAAGCAGCCTCGGCTGTCAGGCGGCGCGCCCAGTCCTGAAAATTGCTGGTCTTGGCGGGCAGCGGCGGATCGAGCGTGTGCAGCATGCCACCGCAGAGGACCTGCAAATCTTCCAGCAAGATGCGCCAGCTCACGGCGTCCACGGCCAAATGGTGGATGGCGATCAACAGGCGAACGCCGCGATTGCCGGAAAGTCGGATCCATGCCGCGCGCAGCAAGGGAGGTCGACCGAGGTCGAGACTTGCTTGCACGCGAGCGACTACCTCACCCAACTTTTGCGGCTCCTGCTCTAAATCGAATCGCCAAAGCAGATCGTCCAGTGGGCATTCTTCCAGCGGCAAAATCTCTTGGATGATGCCGCTCGACGATGAGGAATCGTCGCCAAGGCGCAGTTGGAGATTTTCTGGCAACGCCAGCCGCAATCGCAAAGCGTCGTGCTGTGTCACCAGTCGCCGCAGCGCGCCATCCACCAGCGAAGGACTCAATTCGCTCGAGGGCGTCAGCAGCACGGCCTGATTGAAGTGATGCGGATCGATGAGACGCTGGGCAAGAAACTCGTGTTGAATCGGCGTTAGCGTCACCGGGCCGGCAATTGGGCCCTGGGGAGCGATCACTTCGGGGCCAGTGCCAGCGACTTGGGCCAGTTCGGCAATGGTTTGGTTCAGGAATAGTTGCTTGGGAGTGAGCCGCAATCCGCCCGCGGCCGCCCTGGCGATGACTTGAATGGTGAGAATGGAGTCGCCGCCCAATTCAAAAAAGTTGTCGTGCCGACCCACCTGACTCACATGCAGCACTTCTCCCCAGATGCGAACGAGCGATTGCTCCACGTCGGTTTGCGGAGGCACGTAGGATTGCCGCAGGGCCGGTCGCGCGGTGTCGGGGGCGGGCAGCCGCTCGCGCGCCACGCGTCCATGGTGCTCGCGGGGCAATTTCTCGATGGCAACAAACGCCGCTGGCAGCATATATGCCGGCAAGTGCTGCTCCAAATGCTCGAGGAGTTCGTTTACCGACGGAGGCGCTGGCGTTTGGCCTTCGGGTGCCCCGTCCAACAACTGCTTGAGCACGTAATAGGCCACGAGCCGCTTGCGGCCCGGCTGATCTTCACGAGCGATCACCGCGCACTCCGCAAGGGCCGGATGACACAACAAGGCCGACTCGACATCCCCCAACTCAATGCGATAGCCGCGAATCTTGACCTGGTGGTCCATGCGGCCCAGAAATTCAATATTGCCGTCGGGCAGGTACCGCGCCAGGTCACCTGTCCGATAGACGCGTGACTGGCCTGGGTCGAAAGCTTCAGCACTGCGCGATGGTTCAGGCCCGAGTGCGGTGCCCCCTTGCGGATTCTCGCTCAACTGCGACCGTTGGGAAGCCCTGCCTTGGAATGGGTGGGGGACAAAACGTTCTGAAGTGAGCTGTGGTTGTTGGCAGTAACCTCGGGCAACCCCCACGCCTCCAAGCACCAGTTCTCCAACCACGCCGGTCGGCAACGGCTGCAAATTGGCATCGAGAATGTAAGCTTCGTTTCCGGCAATCGGGCGACCAATGGGGAGCCGGTCACGATCGGGGAGTTGTTGAGCATCGCGGGCGATAAACAAAGTGGAGGTGATGCTGGCTTCGGTCACCCCGTATGCATAAATGATCGGCACGCCGGTCTGCTCCAGCCAGCGCCGAACTTGCGGCGTTGCAAGCGCATCGCCCCCAGTGAGGAACGCCTTGAGATGACCGGCAGCATCTCTGCGTTGAAGGACAAGGTCGTACACCTGCGACCAAACACTCGGCGGCATGTGGACCAGGTTGACCCTCCGCTCGCGGGTCCAGTCCATGATTTGTTCGCCGGACAGTTCCAGCGGATTTGCATGAAGCACCAGCGTGGCGCCTGACAACAACGCGGGAAAGAATTCTTCGGCGGCAGCATCGAAACTCAGCGACAAGTATTGCAGCAGGCGATCACCGGGGCCCAGTTTCGCGGCGTCGATCATCACTCGAGCATGGTTCACCAAGCCCGCGTGACGCACTTCCACGCCCTTGGGGCGACCCGTCGATCCCGATGTGAAAATCACATTTGCCAAGGTCTGTGGATCGGCAGCAATCACCGGCGGCGTGATCGGCAGTTCAGGTCGGCCCGGCAGTTTATCGAGGCACACAACCTGAACGCCAGGCATGTTGGCGGCGACCGGAATTTCTTCCCCGGGGGCATCGAACGCGTCGCCCAGTTTCTTGGCCGCTGGCGTGTGCGAGAGAATGTGCCGTATTCTTGCGTCGCTGGCCATCGCCTGCAACCGGGTTGCGGGCCAGGCAGGGTCAAGCGGTACATACGCCGCGTCTGCCTTCAGAATGCCCAGCAGCGCGGCAAACAGTTCCGGACACCGCTCCAAGCAAAGCCCCACGGCCGTTCCTGGCCCGGAACCCTGCTGCTGCAAATAGTGCCCGATCTGATTCGCTCGCTGATCCAGTTCAGCATAAGTCCAGCGAACGTGGTCCATTTCGATGGCAATGGCGTCGGGAGTACGCGCGGCCTGTTCGGAAAACGCTTGCGCCAGATGCCCCGCGCGTTTGGTTTCCGCAGCCGTATTCCACTGGATCAGTTGGCGGCGACGTTCGGCAGTGTCGAGCAGCGGCAACAGACCCAAGGGACGTTCCGAACCTCGCACTATTCCGCCGAGCAGCGTTTCAAAGGTGGACAGTATTCGCCTGGCCGTGCCCGGATAAAACAAGTCGCGGTTATACACCAGCAACAGGTCAAGCTGTTCGCCGTCGCTCACGTTGAGCGTGAGATCAAAATTGGCCGACTGCACGTGCCCCAGTTCAATATCGGCAATGGAAAGATCGGCCAAACGGTGCGCGGTCACCGGAGCGTTTTGCAGCACGAACATGGTTTGAAACAATGGCGTGCGACTAAGATCACGCTCTGGCTGGATTGCCTCAACGAGTTTTTCAAAAGGCAATTCCTGGTGAGCAAACGCATCGAGCGTGTGCTGACGAACCTCCGCCAACAGTTGGCGGAAGCTGGCTTGAGGATCGATCTCGCTGCGAAGGACGAGCGTGTTGACAAAGAAACCGATCAGCGGCTCAAGCTCTGCCCGGATTCGCCCCGCGATGGGCGTTCCTACCCAAATATCGCGCCCCCCGCTGAGTCGCGCCAGCAGCACCTGCCAGGCGGCGATCAAGGTCATGAACAGCGTGACGTTTTCCTGCCGAGACAGCCGCCTTAGCGCGGCCGACACACTCGCCGAAAGCGGTTGCCGCACCGCCGCGCCGTGAAAGGTTTGGACCACGGGACGAGGCAAATCGAGCGGCAACTCCAACCAGGGAGGCGATCCCTGCAGGCGACCACGCCAATACTCCAATTGCGATTGGACCAGATGGTTGTCGATCCGATTTCGCTGCCAGGCGGCGAAATCGGCATATTGCAAACGAAGCGGCGGCAAGAGATCGCCGGCTCCCTGTTGCAAGCCCTTGTGGCCGGCGTGCCGGAAGGCATCGTACAACAAGGCCATTTCGTGTCGCAGCACGGCCAACGACCAGCCGTCGCAGACGATGTGGTGCAACACCAGTTGCAATACGTGCCGCTGTGGCCCCAGCCGGAACAAGATGGCTCTTACCAATGGACCGCGAGTGAGCTCAAAGGAGCACATTGCTTCTTCTGCCGCAAGGCGATTGAGCTCGTGCTCGGCTTCGTCGGGTGATAGGCCTGTGAGATCGACTTCCTGCCACGGCGGGGGCATGTGCGCGGCGATTGATTGCCAAGGCGCGCCTCCCTGACTAGGGAACGTGGTCCGCAGCGATTCGTGCCGCTCCACCACGGTGTTCAAAGCGCGACGCAGCAGTTCTCCATCGAGAGGTCCGTCCAGCCGCGCGGCGGCAGAAACATTGTAAAAGGGATTGCCCGGATCAAGTTGATCGAGGAACCACAACCGCTGCTGACCGAACGAAAGCGGGGCAGGCTGGTCTGAAGCGCGCTTCGGTATGATGCGAGGGCTAGAAGATGACACGGCCCCGGCGACTTCTCGATTGAAATTCGCTGGCACCGTGGCGACAACTTCTGACGACGCGACTGGGTCCACGGGTACGATCGTAGCGCTGGTTGCCTTCTGCCGGAGCAGCTTTTCCAGCAACGCGCGCTTGGCTGGCGACAACTGGTCGATACGGTCCCCAAGAGGGTCTTTGTTCATCATGGCGGTTGAAATCGGACGTTCTGACATGGGCAATACGGAAGATGGGCCCCGGGGAGGAAACGATTCTAGTCGTGTTCTCGCTGCAAAAGTCGGCGGATGCTGGCTCCCTGCTCAAGCATCGGGGCGAACGGTTGCTCTGCAACTTGGATGGTTGCGCCGCTGTGGGTTCGCTTCGAACACGCCTTCAGCCATGCGCTGTACGAATTAACAGGTGCCCTGGCAAGGAGCGCGCGTGAGCCAGTCTCCGCAGCGGCGACCGCCGTAAGCCTCCAGTTTCGCAGCGCGCAACTGCCAGGGATTGACCTGCTGGCAGGGGCCGGAACGTCGCCGGTGCTTTAATCGCGGTGATCCGGTGGAACGATCGGGTCAATTTTCGCCAGTTGCTCCGCAGCCTCTTGATCGGACATGGTTTCCAACCGCTTAAGCATTGCGGCAAGGTCGTCTTTGTCCACAGACTCGGCATGGCCGTTCGTGCCCTTCTTTGCCTGATCGATGTACTCGGCCAGTTGTGCGATGGTGGGGCGTTCAAACAGGTCGCGAAGCGGCATTTCCACTTCAAATCGCGGCGCCATTCGTGTGGCCAATTGCGTGGCCAACAATGAATGGCCCCCCAAATCAAAGAAGTTGTCGTGTATTCCTACTCGCTCCACGCCCAGGGCTTCACGCCAAATCTCCGTCAGTGCCTGCTCCGTGGCGTTGCGAGGAGCCACGTATTCCTCGGGTTTAGGTGCGCGGACAGGCTGCAAGTCGCCTTCCCACCGCGCCACCTCGTCGAGAACCCCCGCCAGAAACTCCTCTCGAGCAATGCTGCGTTGAATCTTGCCGCTGGAAGTCTTGGGCACCGTTCCCAGCTTAACAAAGACTATGGCATCGAGGGGAATCTGATGCTCCGCGGCAACTTCGTTGCGGATTTCCTCCATCAGTTTAGGAAGATCGTGCTTTTGCGGACGCCGCAACTCCTGCACCAGCACCACCCGTTCCCGTCCGCCAAGCTCGGCACTAAATACCGCGCTGCCATACGGCTTAAGGTCAGGATGCACCCGCTCCACGGTTTGTTCGATATCTTGGGGATAGTGATTGCGCCCCCACACAATAATTACGTCTTTCAGCCGACCGGTGATGTAAACTTCGCCTCGATCCAAAAAGCCCAGGTCACCCGTGCGAAGGTAAGGCCCCTGGTCGTCGGCGGTAAATGCCCGAAAGCGTTCTTCGGTCGCGGGAGGATTGTTCCAGTAGCCGCGGGCAACGCTCGGTCCGGCCAACCAGATCTCCCCCACTTCGCCATCGGGAAGCCGCTGACAGGTTTCCGGATCAACGATCAATACCTTGCCCGTTCGCACGGCCTGGCCGCAACCGACAAACGCGCGTGAGTTTTCGGCGCCCGGCGAGACTTCCACCACGTGATGCTCGGAAAGCGAAGCAAGATCGACTGTCTTGGTCACCACCGCGGAGCCTCGCAAGCCGCAGGACACCATGAGGGTCGATTCCGCCATGCCGTAACTGGGATAGAATGCCTCGCGTTTGAAGCCACAGGGCCCAAAGGCTTCGACGAACCGGTCGAGGGTTTCGGGGCGGATCATTTCGGCGCCGTTGATGGCGACTTCCCAGTTGCTCAAATCCAGGTTTTTTCGCTCTTCTGCCGACACTTTCTGAATGCAATGATCGTAAGCAAAATCGGGTGCGGCGCTGCAATTGGCGTCGAATTCGGCAAACGTCCGCAGCCAGCGAATCGGCCGCGCAAAAAACGACAAGGGCGACATGAGCACCGTATGCCGCGCGCTGTGCCAACCGAGCAGATTGCCGATCAGTCCCATGTCGTGGTAAGGCGGCAACCAACTGCAAATCACATTGTTCTCTCGGTGCAGCAGCTCATGGATGCTCGACAGATTGCTGATGAGATTGCCATGGTCGATGACCACTCCGCGGGGAGTGCCGGTCGAACCCGACGTGTATTGCAACAGCGCCACGCTATCGCGATCGGTAGGAGCGGGCGTCCATTGGTCGGCCAACTCCAGGCTAACCTCATTGGTAGCCACCACGGTTTCGATCCCCGCCAGGCGGCGGAATAACTGCTCGGCCCACTCCAACAATCCGGTGGAACTCAGCAGCACCGTGCTTTGCGAGTCGGTCACGATCGATTGCAACCGCGGCAGAATGCGGTGGCTTCGCATCGGGTCGGGCGGATAGGCCGGCACGGCGATCACACCGGCATAGAAACAACCGACCAAGGCCGCGGTGAACGCCAAACCCGGATCATAAACCAGCAATGCCCGCTGTCCCTGTAATCCCAGTTGTTGCAACTGAGCCGCGATCGCACGGGCCTCGCAGTCAATTTCGGCATAAGTACGTTGGACAATGTCGCCCTCGTCTTCCAACAGGAAGGTATAGGCGACGTCGTTGGGTTGCTCGTTGGCGCGGCGACGGTATACTTCGCACAAATTGGCAGCCGTCGCGCTGGGCGACTCGGCATACTGGACAGAATTCATTAACGACGATCCTTGCTTATACAGGAATTGATAGTTGGGGGCGCCCCGCGCGTCACGTGGCTCACCGATCGAACCAGTTGAATGGTTCATTCCGTGGCGATCGAACGCGACCATCCTGATCGTCGTTTGGTTCTGAATGTTACAGCAGTGCGGGCAGCAAGCCTTTCCGATAGATTCTGTATTAACTTTTTCACTCTTGATGTCGCAAAGCAACCGTGGGCAGCAGACGCGAAGCTCGAAATGCCGGATAGGCCGAGCCCATCAGTCCAATCACCAGGGCAATACCAAACCCAATGGCCACCACCATGGGGTCGATCTGGGTATCGATGGTTCCATTCACGGCAGGCAGTTTTCCCAACGAATAAGTCAACGCGCAGGCCGCCACGGCTCCGAGCGTGGCTCCCACGATTGACAACATGAATGCCTCGAGCATGATCATGTACACCACGCGGTGCCGCCGCCAACCCACGGCCCGAAGTATCCCGATCTCACCAGTGCGTTCGAGTACCGACATCACCATGGTGTTCATCATGCTGATGGTTCCCACGAGGATGGCGATGAACGACGTCAACCAGGCCATGGCGCCGGCCGCCTTGATTCGCACATCGGCTTTAATAAAGTCTTCGGTTGGCTGCGCGGAAAGAGCCTGATTGTCCTCGAACTTCATCGCCTGAATCTCGCGGCAAACCTCGTCCACCCATTCCCGTTTGGTCCATTGACGCTGCTCGTCGGTCAGTTCCCCCTCCGAAAACTCGGCCGGATCTTTCACGGAGAAATTGATCCAGGTGACCTGATCCTTGCGAAACATCAACTCTTGCAAGTCCTTAATCGGCACAAACATTGCGCCGTTTTCGTAAACGTTCGTCGTCTCGAATATGCCGATAATGCGGAGCGTAGTGCCCGCCACCGGAACCTCATCCCCCACCTTGCGTTTGAGATTCTGTGCCAAAGTCTTGCCGAGCATCGTTACGTTGCGATCCCCGGGTTCCAGGGCCCTTCCCGACAGAATCGTAAAATCGCTAACCACCCTCGAACCTGGTGGAACCCCCTGAATACCCGTGCTGAAAATATCGTGTTCCGGAAATCCCACGGTTTCCATGAGGATCGGAGTAACCTCGCGAATGGGAACCGCGTTTCCAATCCGCACGTTGGCAATCCGGTCCACTACCGATTCATCGATTGAACTGGCCATGGGATCGGCGCCGCCCGAGCGCATCACCACGACGTCGATCCCGTGGCCCTCGTAAAGGTCGCGATACGATCGCTTGAACCCCCACGCAATGCCGACGAGAGAAACCACGCAACCCACCGAGACGGCCAACCCCAAAATGGTGAGCGTCGAACGACTGGTACGCCGCCGCAAATTGCGATAAACAATGGTCGGAAAATGCATCAAATCATCCAATGCCGCGTTCACCCGAGCGATTCGGCAACCGGCGGTCGCCTCTCGACGGCGTTCACTATCCTCTTTCCTAACGCAGGTAACCCGCAAACAGCCCTTTGCTTCGCAAACTTCCCCGCAGCTTGCGAAGATATCTGCACGAAAGCAATTGGGAATACTCTGAGTTCCCCCCCTCAGTTTGGTCGTTTGCCTACCAAATTGTAAAGCGGGGAAGCCAGCAGGGTGTTAGTGATTGTAGCGATTTGAGACAGGTTGCGGGCAGCAACCACTCCTTGTTAACTTGTTGGACGTTGATTTTGGCCGTCTCTGGGCGGCTCGATTGCCGCAAATACCGACATCCCCGTTCGCATCATTCACTTGTAAATGCCTGTCAGCCGCCCGACAGTGGACACTTTTACATCAGAGATTTCCCAGGAATCCAATTTACCTCGACAGGGGGACGAGTTTCGCGCAGCCGAATTGCAGGCCAGTTCGAAAAACGCCGTTCAGATACGCATTGCCAAGCGCGCCCGGCAGGGACATTCCATCCGCTGATTTCCCGACATTTTGTCGCCGCAGCATTGCCCTCGCGGCGCAGCGCGGCTACCCGGACTACAACCAGCCGCGCCACCACCTATTCACATTCGCAGTCCTTGGCTGGCTAAACCACGGAACGCACTTTTTACAACAACATGCCCAACGATGTCCGCAACCGATCGCGCGATTCCCGCTACCGAAGTCGAACTTGAAAACCTGCTGGCACGCCCCGACTCACTTGCTCGCCAAGCCATGCAGCAATTGGATGGAGACCTGATCCTGCTGGGTGCAGGGGGAAAAATGGGCCCTAGCCTGGCACGTCTCGCCCGCCGCGCGGCCGATGAGGTGGGACGTACCCGTCTGCGAATCATCGCAGTCTCGCGGTTTACCGATGCTCGCATTCCCCAGCAGTTGCAAGCCGAGGGCATTGAGATTCTGGCCGGCGACCTCTTGGACGCCGCATTTCGCCGTACGCTCCCGCAGTTTCCCAACGCACTGTTCATGTTTGCCCACAAATTCAGCCGTAACGATCTGCCGGGCCAATACTGGGCGATGAACACTTACCTGCCGGGCGTAATGGCCGAACAGTACGCCAAATCGCGGATTGTATGTTTTAGCAGCGGTAATGTTTACCCGTTCACGCCGCGCAATGCACCCGCCCCCACCGAGGCCGATCCTGCGGGGCCAGTCGGTGAATACGCGGCCAGCGTGTTAGGGAGGGAGGGGGTGCTGCGATTCTTGAGCACTCGCCACGGCACTCGGGTTTGCCTGCTGCGATTGAACTACGCCGTAGAAGCTCGCTACGGCGTATTGGTTGATCTGGCGCAAAGCATTCTTGCCCGACAACCAATCTCGCTTGCCGTACCTGAATTCAATTTCATTTGGCAGGGATACGCCAATGCCGCGGCATTGGCGGCGTTTGCCAAGGTCGCCAGTCCCGCCATGATCCTCAACCTCACTGGACTGGAACGGCACCGGGTGCGCGACGTGGCCGTGGCTCTGGGAAAACGATTGGGCGTGGAACCTGTTTTCTCCACGCCCGAAGGCAATTCCGCCCTGGTATCCGACGCCCGCCGTTGTCGCGCCTGGTTTGGCCCTCCCGCATGGAACGCCGAGCAGTTGCTCGACCTGGTTGCCGACTGGGTTGGAAATGGACGGCCCACCCTGGGAAAATCCACCAAGTTTCAGGTAAACGACGGGCGTTATTGAATGTCCCCGCTTGTTCCAATCTCTCTGTTCCAGCGAATCTCTCTTAATGCGGGTAACCCGCAAACCGACGTTGACTTCGCGAACATCCCCGCAGCTTGCAGAGATGCCAGCACGCAGGAATCGAACCTCACGCCATCCACGGCCAGTTACCACCATGAAAAAAGCGCCAGCGAAGGGTAGTTTGAAAAAACCAGCAATTCGAGGAGAAGCCACCAAAGCGCGCGACGCTGGAACGGCTGAACCCAATCTTCCAGCTGCGGTCAAACTGGCCATGAAGCTCATGGCCATTCCCGGCAAGAGCGGCGAGGAGGGAAAGGTGGTTCGCTTCATTCGCCAGAAGCTGGAAAGAGCCGGCGCTCCCCCCGACGCTCTGAGGATTGACGACACGCCCGAAAAAAGCCCGCTCGGCGGCGAAACGGGGGGGCTCATCCTCAAACTGCCCGGCACTCTACGAGGCAAGCGACGACTGTTAATGGCCCACATCGACACGGTGCCACTGTGCGTCGGCTGCGTACCGGTTCTTCGCGACGGTTTTGTCGAATCGGCCAATCTGACAACCGGGTTGGGGGCCGATGATCGGGCGGGGGCCACGGTCATACTTACGGCCGCCCTGGAAATCCTGCGCCGCAAACTCCCTCACCCGCCGCTCACGTTTTATTGGGCTGTGCAAGAGGAGGTGGGCCTGTATGGCGCCCGGCACGTGCCGCTGGGATTGCTTGGCAAGCCATCGCTGGCCTTCAATTGGGACGGCGGCGACGCCGACAAAATCACCGTAGGCGCCACGGGTGCTTACCGGCTGCAGATCAACATCACCGGTCTCGCGAGCCATGCCGGCGGGGCGCCCGAAAAAGGCGTCAGCGCCATCGCCATCGCCGGATTGGCGATTGCCGAGTTGCAGCGAGGCGGTTGGCACGGCGCCGTCTGCAAAGAGGGCCGCACCGGAACCAGCAACATCGGCATCGTGCAGGGCGGCGCCGCCACCAATGTCGTGACCGATCATGTTTATCTCAAGGCCGAAGCCCGCAGTCACGATCCTTTATTCCGAGTCTTGATTGCCGAGACCATCGAAGACGCCTTTCGCAAGGCGGCCAACGAAGTTTGCAGCTCCGAAGGCGTGTACGGCCAGGTGCATGTCGAGCGGCAACTCGACTACGAAAGCTTCCTGCTTGCCGACGACGAGCCCTGCGTTCTGGCCGCTGAAACGGCCGTCAAGGCGATTGGACGAGATCCCTATCGCGTCATCATCAATGGCGGCCTCGACGCCAACTGGCTTTCGGCCCGAGGCGTGCCGACCGTCACGCTTGGTTGCGGTCAATTAAACGTGCACACGGTAAATGAAAAGCTCGACGTCGATGCATTCCAGCGCGCATGCCGCGTGGCCCTGCGGTTGGCAACGGCCAGCGAGTAACGCGTCAATTGCGCGAGCAGCCGCCGGCACGCTAGGGAGACGAACTGGTGGCAGCGTTTGCCGACTCCGGGCTGGGAAAGCCGCTCGCGCTGAACGCATCGCCCGGGTTGGCCAGCAATTCCACCACGCGGTCTTGCACCGCGGGGTATCTCGCGGCCCAACTGTGCAGCACGCCATCCAAAGTGGTGGTCGCCGACTGGGGCAAACCGCCCAAGGCGCTCGCCACACTCACCGCACCGTCATGCGCGCGGCCATGAAAAATGGCGTTGCAAATCAGCGTCAATCCAGCCGTTTGCACCGTTTCTAAACGCTGATCGTCCACCTTGGGGGGGGCGTTTCCCGCCTGCACCATCATCAGCCGGAACAACACGCCGTTTTGCAGTTGCTGGTTCGCCTGCGCAAACTCGACCAGTCTCTTGGCCATTTGCGGCTGCTGCATCTTTTCATGGTTGAACACGGCTTCGAGCAGCGGCCCCGGAGCCAGACAATACACCGCAAGAAAGCTCCAGCGGTATCTCTCGCGAAATTGAGCAAAGTCCGTAGGGCTCGCAGAACAGGCGATCGCATGCGCCGGTACCTGGGTTGCCCCCAATTCCTTGAGCGCGTCGCTCTCCGGTTCCTGGTCCAAGAAGGCCCCGCTAGACGCCCCAAAAACCATATCGACCAGTCGCAGCATGTCGGCGGTCTTTTTCATTTCTTCTGCGTCGATCTGCCGGCACACATCGCCATAGCAGACAAACATGCGCACCAAATCACTGCCGGCGTGCGGTGTGCAAATAGTGATCAACCGCCGCACGTCGCCCAAGTGAAAATTGTCCGGACGCAAATACCAGTTCTTTAAGCCGGCCGGAGGTGGTGGCTCACCTTCATCCCCCGCCGTGTTATTCGGCTTGCTCGCGGCGGAGGAAAGCGGCACGCCGCGGATATAAGCCCTGGTCAGCAATCCTCCCATGCTGTGGCCTACTACATCGACTTGGGTACAGGCGATGCCGTCGCGGCGGTAGGTTTCCAAGGCTTCGCGAATTCCGCCCGGTTTATCGAACACCACCCGCTGATTGTCGCGGAGGCGGCAGGGACCGGAACCCGGGCGACCATTGGTCTGGTGATAATCCACCATGAAGACGCGGTGGCCCGCCGCCTGCAACCGATCGAGCATGGTCGTGCTTCCAATCGGCTCTGGCGGTGCGGTCTGCCAGGCGAGAATGGGATCGTGATACAACCCATGAATCAGCACTACCGGAGGACGAACCAGTTTCAGCGTTAACCCAATCATCCGCCCCGCGGAATTTTCATCCTGCTCTTGATGCGGTCGCCACGCCACGTCGATGGCAATGGATCGAGAGGCGACCGGCTTGGGAGAGCCGGCCTGCGTATCTCTTTCACCTTCGGCATTGCATTCATCAAAATGCGGGGGCGGCAGATAAATCGCAAACGCCACATGCTGTTCTCGCCCCACGCGGCGGGTTGCGACCACTTGCACATCGCGATCCAAATCGTCGATCGCAACAATTCGACCTTTGTGCCCGCCCGGCAATCCGAACGTGACTTCACCCGCCGCACGGCTCAAAACCCGCAGCATGAGCCGGCTGACGCCATCGGCCGCCACCGCGGCTCGTTCGGTGCCGCCCTCCAACAGCCGCCGGCGGTGTTTATCGAACGCTTCGGCTCGCAGCGGCAACTCCAGATCGAACAAGAACTGGGGATTGGCATCAAGAATCGCGACGGCTAACCCGGGAGGTTCCGCGGCTTGAGAAACCCGCGAGGCTTGCGCTAGCAGTTCCGCGCCAAAACCGCACCCAAACGCGAACAGCAGAAACAAGAGCATGACCGGCTGAGCCAACAGTTCCCTTGCATCGCGGCGATCGCTTACACTTGCCTGAAAATGTACCGCTGTCCTTGGTTTCATGCGCAGTCCTCCGATCCTTCAAACAAGGCCGACCCCAAACGCACCATCGTGGCCCCTTCCGCAATGGCCAGGTCGAAGTCGTCGCTCATGCCCATCGATAGCTCATGCAAACTCACGTTTGCAGGACAGTCCTTCACCAACGCCTCGCGCAGTTGCCTCAGGCGGGCGAAATCTCTCCTGGCGGTTTCGCGCCCACCGTGCAGGCTGGCCATTCCCATCAAACCCACGACGGCCATATGTCTTAATTCGGCCAACCGGGGCAGCAAAGTCGGCATTTCCGCCGGGGCAAAACCTCCTTTGTTGGTGTCGCCCGAAATGTTCACTTCAATGAGCACCCGCGGCCGAAACGGAAGCGTCTCGGGGTGATCCTGAGTGCGTTTCGAAGGACCGGCTTCTGCTCCTCTATCGACAACCGCCGCCGCCTCGTCGATTGCTTCCAGAATTCGCCAGCTATCGGCGGAGTGCAAACACCAGACGTGCGGCAGCGTGCGCCGAACCTTGTTTCGCTGGAGATGCCCGATGAAGTGCCAGCGAATATTCGGCTGGGGAAATCGTTCCACTCGCCGCCAGAGATTTTGCGGCCGGCTTTCGGCCAGATCGTGGCAGCCGGATTCCAGCAGCGCCGCCACTTGCTCATCGGTCGCGTACTTCACGGCCGCCACCAGCCGCACGTCGCTGGGATGGCGGCCCGTCCGTTCGGCCGCCTTCGCGATTTGATCGCGAATTCGGGCGAGGTTGGCGCCAATGATCGAGTGGAGTTGAACAGAACTCATGGAAGTTGAATCTCGCGGAGCTTGAGTTCCTCGGACGAGGTCGCCTTTGCCGCTTGTGCCCAGGTGTGCAAGAAGTGCCGGCGATCGGCGGGCGTTTGGAAACGGTACCACGACAACTCGGGGATATTGCGCCGGAAGATCAGCGATCGCAGGCCGTATTCCTCCGGTTCAAGCCCCCGACGTTTCAGAAACAGCCCAGCCGCGCACGCGCCCAACGTGGCATCCCAGTCCTCCGCATTTCCCAAGGTGTAGGCCGAAAGTTTTTCCTCCGATTGGGAAAGTTCCAACAACCATTGGTCCAGCCCATCCCAAGGGTCGCGAGCGGCAATCGACAAGAGCGCCCCCCATTCCAACTTTTCCTCGCCCGATCGCGGAGGCAAGAACCGCCTTTTTTCGATCGCCGCCTGCAAGCCGGGCACGGCGGTGCGGGTACCCACCCGGGCGAGTACCACACAAATCTTGGCGAAGTGTCGGCTTTCGTCGGGAAAGAAGCCGTCGATTGGTTCGGCACGCTGATCGTCAATTTTCAAGAAGTACTCGCCGATGTCGCGAGAAACGACTTCAGGGTCCATGGCCTCCAGCAACAGCACTTGGCGTTCGTTGATTTGCTTGCGCTGCTGCGTCCAATTTCTGAGCGTTCGCGCCGTAATTTCTTGCAGCCGCTGCCTGGCGGTTTTCATTTGAGCCTCGTAACGATAGGCCATCTGCTGACGAGGCGTGGCGGTATTGGTTAAATGAAACAATGGACCTGGCGAATAGGGATGCGCAATGGCCTCGCCCACGGGGTAGTAGCCTGGTTCCAGGGAATTGCCGCTCACGCAGCGAGCCACTTTATCGTTGGCTTGATCGAACAGCGTAACGCGAGGCGCGCCAAACGGATGCTGGGGAACCCCCACTTGCAAAAACTGTACAGTCGACAACTCGCGGCCAGTCCAAACCTCGGCCACCAATCCCGGACGACACCAGTCAGCAAGATCGTGCAGGCGGGCCATAGCGGCGCGCGTCAGTCCGGGCTGTTGGGATTGTTCCTCGATCAAAGTACCAATCTTCTCCGCCAGTTCATCTTGAACCAGTCGATCAAGTATTTCTCGCATCGCGGTATCGATCGTTCGCAGATTTTTTTCCTGCTCGGGCAGCACAAGCTCCGCGACCCAGCGCCGCAAGTCATCGTCGCCTACGGAACCAAGCGCCCAGCGTTTGCGATCGCTGAGCACCCAGGTCCTTCTCGCAAGCAGGTGGAAATACTCCAATCGCTTGCGAGCATCGACATTCAGGTCGCTACGTGCCAGGTGATGGCGAAGCCGCTCCACAACCAGGCAAATGGCAGGCGGCTCACACGACGTCCACTGTTCGAGCTGCCAAAGCGTTGCCTCGCGCATTTCTGAACGCTCCACTGCCAGTGCCATCACCGCCCCGTCAATCGCCTCGATGTCGGGCGGCGGACCTTGCTCTTGGCCAGGGGGTAGCGACGCCAGGAGCCCCTCGAGTACGATCCGCGCCTCCAGCGACCAATTAGACCTGGCAAGTTGCGATTTGATTTCTCGGACTGCCGCAAGTGGCTGTGGGTGGCGGGACGCCCAGTCCTTGAGTTTCCGCTGTGCCCCTTCCCGCACGGCATACTTGGAGGAATCGAGAAGGGGCATCAAATCCGTCAGGCTGCCATGGCTGTCTGCCGCGTTGCCAACCAACGCAATAATCTGGTCGTTGTCGCTGCCGAGCGCCGGGGCTTGTTTCTCTTGTGCCGCAACGTCGGCGGCAATCATTGCCGGCGTGAGAGCCATCACAAACCAAAAATGCAATCGCCGCGCAGGGCGATCATGTCTCGTTGCGCGGCGGCAGCCAAATTTGGTCATACATGCACCCCCGCAATTGCTGGCGGCTTCGCTTGGCGCTAACTTTGTCCCCCGAGGCCGCCTAAGCTCATTCTTGCCAAAGGCTACGGCTGGCGGAACAGCCCCCCAACAACCCACCAGGCTGGGCGGAATCAAAATCCAATCCGTCTGCCTATCATTCTAGTATGGGATGGGGAAGCAAACCAAGCGGTGGGATGCCAGCGACCCAGGCCGATAATCAAGCACGAATTCCCGCTGAAACCGCGATGATCCGGCAAATCTTGGTCCCAATGGGCCGCACTTTCGAAAAAACATCGCGTGAGCTGGAACAACGGAGGGGCGCGTGGCGAATTCCCTCGCCGGCAACCCTCAGGCGGATAATAACCGTGTATTCATTGGCCGCCGTGGAAAATTGTCAGTGCATTGCCCAATTGCGGGGGCGTCGTATGCCTTTACGGGGCCGAAGCGGCGATGGTGGCCGCGGTACGTGTGGGAAACGCCTTCACCAAGAATTGGCTGCGAGCCTGAAGTGACGGCGGAATGGTACTTATCAGTTCTTGTCGCCACTTGGATATGGCGGCCGGCGATAGCGTGATCATCGTCCGCATTTGATACGACCCGCCAAGATCGGTCTTGTACCAGGCCACATAGTGCGTTTGGTTTTCGATCGGATCGCTGTAATTGAGCGAACGCATGTGCTTGACCAACTCGCCTTCCAGCGCGCCCATGGGGTCGTTGAAGTGCTTGCGGAACAATTCGAGGTTGGCGGGCTCTTTCCCCTGCATCAAAGACATCCTGCCTTCGCCCTCCAAGGGACCAATTTGACTCATTTCCCGCAGGTACGTGTAAAACTGCAGTTTGCGGCGTTCGGCCAGATAGTGGGTAAGCGCCCAGGCCGAAGCGTACCCCGTGGAAGTCAGATTGTTTGCATTGATCGTGCTCTCGACCGTGCGTCCCTCGGAATCGTGTCCACCCTTGGCTTTGAAATAGTTGCTCAGTTCGTACATCCGCATATCGTTGGGCTGGCCAATGCCCTTCCAACGTCCCCGTTTTACTTCGGTGGCCGAAAAATATTCCGGCAAGCCTTCGCTGATCCACATAGGCCAACGACTGAGTCGCTGCTGCACGCCGATGTTGTGCAGAATTTGGTGCACGCCTTCGTGGGCCACAGTCGCAATGGCTTGCTTCACGGCCAACTCGGGGGCCACCTCCGCCAGGCTCGATTGCTCGTACATCACCACGTAGTTCGTGATGCCGTCGTAATACGCCACCACTCCGGCGGGCATTTCACGGAATTTCTGAAAGTCTTCCTCGCTCTTGAACATGATCACGGCCATCGGCACTTCGGGTTCGTGCACGTCGATCTTGGCCGTTTTGAGGTAACGTACCAGGCCGGGATACATCGATTCCAGAATGGCGCTTGTACCCTTGGCGAACGTTTCACTGGTGTCGTACAAAAAAATGTAGTTGCGGGTGCTACGCGTCTTGAAACCCTGAAAATTCTTGGCCTTCAACTCCGCCAACAGTTGCGCTTGCGAATACGGCACAAACGGGCGGTCGGTTTGCTTGGTGTTCTTGGTGGGGACCGATTTCAAATGACCGTTGGGCATCAGCAAGATCGAGTGCGTGCCAGCCTGGACGTGAATCTTGGCCACGACTTCTTCCCCGGCTCCATTGGACACGAGCACGCGCCGATCCCGGCCGGGAATGATTTCGCCCTCGGGTATGTCGATACCCAAATCCTTGGGATCGCGCGGAACAAAAGGCAAGCCGCTGGAATCATCGGTAGTCGTTTGCGCTGCAGCGGGCCCGCCGCAGAATGCGATTGCCGTCAGCAAGAGCAGCATCATGCCCCGCGTTGCGTGAGCCATCAATTGCCCGATAGACTTTCGAATCTGCATGGCTGTTCCCTCAACGATCGATATCCAAAATTGTACCGCTTGCGTGCGTGTGCGGCAGCAGATCGCTGGCGATAGGTTACGGTCGTGGAACCGTCCTTTACGAGCCCCCAATTTGCCAAGCGACTGCCTCCCGAGCGTTCCCAACATGGATCCACGCTCTTAGAATTCCGATCCACAAGAAGTGAAAGTCGATTCTCACTGCGGCCTTGGAATTGCCGCCTAGCGAATGGTGATCAATCAAGTCGCCCCCAATTGTGCCCCGATTTCGGGGGGAATTGCAAGATTTCTTGGCGTTTTTTGGTGGCGAACAGTCCGCCCGAGCAAGGTTTCTGTGATGGCTTCCGGAGTCGCCCCCCGCTCTTGATCCTTGGGAAAACAAAGCGGCGGCAAATCCATTCAAGGATTTGCCGCCGCGCAAGAATTTTACGATTGTCGGTTCGAACGACAAGCGACAACTGCTAAAAGCCCGGAGGACCAAACTGCGCACTGCCGGCAGCCGCGCCGATCAGCTTCAACACGCCTTCGTGAATCTCCAATCGGAAAGCGCCGCCGTTCTTGATTTCGCGCTGTTCCATGCGAATGATGTCGCTGCCTGGCGCGATGTTGGCTTTCGCCACCGCAGCCATGGCAGGGCTATCCACGTCACCACGATTCGTGGCCTTAATGAGTTGCACAACCGACAGGTTGAACTCCATCGGCGAGGCCGGCTTGGAGCTTGCCTCGGCGCTGTCGGCCAGCAATTTTTTCAGCGAAGCAGCCGTCGTCTCGCCCATCCCGACGTAGACCGCTTTCGGACCCGAAGCCACCATCAATTTGGCGTTGTTTCCAAAGAAGGGGTTGAGCCGCCGGGCCCATTCGTCGGGTAGTGTCAAGGCAAACGTTTCGCAGCGAACCTCTCCCATAGTGGTTACGTCGGCCTCGCGCGCGGCCACGACGCCGTAATCGCGAAGCATTTCGATGCCAGCCAGCAAATTGCGGGTAGCCGTGGCGCCATCGCCCACGTTCATGCCCGCCACCAGATCGATGGGACCGTCGCCCAAAAGGGCCATGCCCGTATCCGACAGTTCTTGATCGAAGTGGCTTTCCAGAATATCGATCAGTCCGCCCACCACCTGCTGCACTTGTGCCCGAGCGGCGTCGTCCTTCAAATCGTCAAGCTTGTTGATTTCCTTGTTGAGGGCCGCGCGAACCTGGCCCATCGAGGACTTGACCTGCTCGCGATCGGCATCCGACAGCAAGCCCACCGAGCCGAGGCTGGCCAGAGCATCCGAGCTGCGAAAACCGAGGAACTTGCTGCGTAAAACCGGCGAAGCCTTGGCTCGCTCGCTGCCAGGAACGAAGGTCATTTCCACGTCCACAAACATCTTTTTCGTGGCGCGGTCGATTTTGAAACCCGCCGTCAACTGATCGAGTTCTTGGACGATTCCCTTCACATTTTCGATTTGTGCCAACACGGACGCTTTGCGAGCCTGGAAGAGTTCTTCAGATTCGCCGGGCTCCTTTTGCAGCGCGTCTTCGGCCCCTTGCTGCAAACTGGCCAAAGCCGCCTGCACAATCAGCGGCGGAAGGTTTTGCAGGTTGACCTTGGCGGCCAGGTCATAGGTTTTTTCCAGACCGCCAAGCGCGGCCAAGGGATTTTCCGGCAGCCGGTTCAAGGACAGGGCACTGTTGCTGATCCATACCCAACCATTTTGGGGCTTGAGGTACATTGGCTGTTGACCGGCCACTTCCAACTCGCGGACGCCATCGCCCACGTCCTTAATGTTGGGTTGAAAGCCGGCAAATACCTTCAAGAACTTGTCCAGATCGGTAATCGGCACAAATCCCATCGCGCCGCCAAAGCCGAAAACAAGACCTGCCGGCTTGCTTTTGTCCCAGCCGGCCAACCCCTCCCCGCCGGTGAACAGCCCTTCCATCCCCTCCAACAAAATGCTGTACGGCTTCTGGTGCAACTCGCCCAGGTATTTCACGTTATCCATCCAAGCGTCGTAGCTGGAAATGGACACTACCAGCAGCGGCTGTGGTTGCTGGGCGGCAGCGCCGGCCTGCGCTTGAACCGTTCGCGGACCCGCGATCAGCAGGCCCAACAGGGCCAATGTCGAAAGAAACGTGTGCTTCACCGAATTTCTCCTCGGGGGCTCTCGGCACGGTCCATCTGACACTCGCCGGTCAGTCTACCGTGCGGATAAAATGCTCATTTCACAAGGGGTAGTACCCTGGCGATTTGAGGAAAGTTTAGTGAAAATCGGAACGAAGGCCAGTTCACTCCGGTCAGAATCGGCCAAGCCGGCCCCCAAGCGGACGGCAGGCTACCCCTGCGGCTGCGAAGAATTGCCTTGCTCGAGCCGTAAGAAATCGGATCTCGCGGGTGCCATCGAGATTGCGAATCGGCATCCATCGACGAATCGCCGAGGTCGATCCGGCGCTGTCAACCCACGGGCGCACCGCGATCGTCTATTGTCGCGAGGAACAGCAGCCGGCAGTGAGCAGAGGCCGGCCGCGACGGCAAGGAATGAAGGGAACTGCCCGAGGTTATCGTTCGCGGTAGGTAATGCGACCCTTGGTCAAATCGTACGGGGACAACTCCACGCGGACCTTATCCCCAGGCACGATGCGAATAAAATTCTTTCGCATCTTTCCGGCAACGTGGGCGATGATGGTATGACCGCCCTCGATTTCCACGCGAAACCGCGTATTCGCCAAGGCCTGCTTGACAATCCCATCCACTTCCACCGTGTCGTTGCTTTTCGCCATAATGACTCCCGGTTAACGAGCGCTTTGATCGCGGTTTCGAACCATTCGAAACACGCTCCCATACCCTTTGAAAGCAAGGGCACGCTCTCGCCTGAACCTAAGATTATATCGTCGCTTAGGTAGGCGTCCAGAGAATCCAAAAACCGCCTGTCCGGGTGCCACAAACCACCGGGCCGCTTCGGCTTTCCCAGGTGCAAATCGGTGCCTCGACGATGAAATTTGGGCGTTTTTTTTGGCCGAACACAACCGCAGTGGTCGCCGACGCCCCGTTACGACCTACGTCCCAGACCGTCTTGATCCGCGCCACGGCGAAGGTTCTTTATGAACTTCTCTGCCTGACCCTCCCCAGCGGGAGTAGGCCTGATGGTCGGCGTAGGCGTGGAAATGGGCCTACAAAGAAACACACATCACGACGAAAACCGGCTCCTGGGAAGAAAACTGCACCTGACCAACCGAAAAAATCTGGCTCACGACACTCTTGTAAGCACGGTGGCAAGAGGAAAGGACGTGCGTGAGCGGTGGAGATGGTCTGTCAGGCGGTTACTAACGAACAATTTGAAGAATGGGACGACGATGAACCACGGGTTCCCTGATATTACCAAGCCCAGCCCCGGCAGCGATGGGAGCTTCCTTGGGGGAACCACAAGAATCGGACCCCATTGGCCTCCATCGAGTCCCGGCAGAATTGGGCGGTGCGGGAGTGCGGCATTCTGAACATGAACCATCGGTATGCCCAGCCGACCCATGAAGCGGTGGTCAAGTTCAGCGAGGTTCGCACGATCCCAGAGTTTCGGGAGTTCCATGAAAAACTACGACGGGCTGGCCTGATCCGTTTTCATGACCGACCGGCGTAAATACAGGCATGGACATAATGACGTTTCAAGACTGGCTGGCGATACGGGAAGGGTTGTGGCTGAACGACGACAAGGCCGTGGAAGGTCTGTCGAAGTTGCCCCAGCCCAAACCGAAGAAAACGCCCCAACGCAAGCCGCTCATGCAGGCTGTGAGGCCAGCCAAGCCGCAGGTGCGTCCCGTGGTGCCAAAGTTTCAATCGCACCAAGAAAAACGGACGACCGTGATGGTCGCCCGTTTTGATTGCCTGTTGTTTCTGTCAGTTTAGACCGTGGTCTGCTGCTGCTTTTCACGTCGGCGGCGACGTGCGGCACCGAGGCCAGCGATACAGGCACCGATGCCGAACAAGGCGAGGGAGGAAGGTTCGGGAACAGCGGAAACGTCAACAGACTGATATTCCAACGTTGCGGTGATAAACTCATTGGGATTGGCTTGAAGGTTATCAACCCCCGGGCCGAAATTATCGAAGCCAATTACGACCGTTCCATCAGCGAGAAATCCGTCTAAGACAGCTTCAGACAAGACCAAGTTCGCCCCCGGATTCGTACCGAAAGAGCCGTATTGTTGCCCACGATCATCATCCAACACAGTGCCCTCAAAACTGTCGTTTGCTGTGTTGTTATCCCAAAGCCTCCCGAAAGAGACACCATCGATGGAGATATCGATGTACTCGGAAGCCGCGTCAAAGTCTCCGAAGGTCACCAGATTCAGAACTCCGCCCGCAACAGAGTTCGTTGGAAGCCCGGTGAATGTGATCGTGAAAGGGTTTGGTGGATTAGAACCCGTAGAGTCGTTGAACCCGGTCACTGTATCAGTAACCGTGATCACCCCCGCCTGCACCTGCCCAGCCGTGACAACCAGCACCGCCACGCACGCCACCGCCAGTTGAATCGCCCGCATCATCTCGCTTCTCTCGTGTTGTATGTCTCGAAAGTTGGGCCCGCTCCCGACACATCATCGGTGGCGTCCCCTGCTGGACGGCTACTTTACCATGCGAACGGGGGGGTCGATAGGAAAAACCGGAAAATCCGAAAAATTTTCCCGCCTCCCAAATCCGAATTGGCAGTTCGAGCTTGGTCAGATCGAAGGTGTCCGCCGCCCCCAGCCGGTAAAACGACCTCGCGGCAAATTGCTGCCTGCCACAATTCAAAAACAAACCCTGATTCAAGGCTGCTTGCCTTTGGGTTTTTTGATTTGACTTTTGCTTTTGCATTTTCTTCTGCAAATTCGGCAGTTTGGTGGCTGGCTTTCTCGGCGCGGGACGTTGATTCTTCGACATGGCGGCGGCCCTCTCAAGAGTATATTCATTGACCGCCTACGCGGATTTTCCACCGGGCGGGAGAGCGGTTCCCTGGATTGGGGGCGTGTGCATCCCTCGCGAACCAGCAGTGGTTCCCTGGCAGATCCGCGCTGAGATGCAATCACGGAGCGATCCGCCGGACAGCCTCGACGTCGCTCCTTAACCAATACGCAAATTCAAAATAAATGCCTTGTCCGCGAAACGGAAATATCCGCCGTCAACACTCGAGCGCATAGCCGTCTTGCAGCGTTGCGCTGCGGACCACCACCACCACCCCGTCGCGAATGCAAATCTCGGTCAGGTCGCGGTCTGCCGATTGGTGCGTGTTGACAATTTGCACTCCCGCTCCAATGCGACAATTCTTGTCCACAATGGCGCCTTGAATGCGGCTATTGTCGCCGATTCCCACCACGGGCACGTTTTGGCTGCGGTTGGCCGTCAATACCTGATCCGTTTCGTATTCGTCGGCGCCCATCACCACCGAGTCGCGAATGGTCACGTTCCGGCCAATCCGGCAACGGAGGCCAATCACGCTGTTTTCGATCACCGTGCCTTCGCCGATCAGGCAACCATCGGCAATCAGGCTGTTTTTTACCGTAACGCCATCGAGTCGCGACGGCGGAAGGAAGCGAGCCCGACTGTAAATCGGTTGTTCCTGCGAGTTGAGCTGGAAGGGAGCATTGAGCCCCGCCAACTCCAGATTGGCGTGGTAAAACGATCGGATCGTGCCGATGTCTTCCCAATAACCGTCGAACAAATGAACTTGCACGCGATGGGTGCGAATCGCGGCTGGAAAAATCTCCCGTCCAAAGTCCCAATAGTCGGTCTTGCGGAGCACATTGACCAAAGTTTCGCGATTGAACAGGTAAATGCCCATGCTGGCCAGCAGATCGCGCCCGCGACTTTCCAGCCCCCGCGAATCGATCCAGGCGGGATCGGTGCGCACGATCTCCACTTCTTGCGAGGTCTGGGGCTTTTCCAGAAATCCCACCACGCGGCCCGAGTCATCCAGTCGCATGATCCCCAAGCCACTGGCTGCCTCGCGATCGACCGGCAAGGCGGCGATGGAAACATCGGCCTGCGCCGCCTGGTGCTGGCGCAGCATTGCTTCAAAATCCATGCGGTAAAGCTGGTCGCCCGAAAGGATTAAGACATAGTCCACCCAGGGCTGTTCCACGTAGCGAAGATTCTGCCGCACGGCGTCGGCGGTTCCCTGATACCAGTCCTGCCGATCCATGGTTTGCTGGGCCGCCAACAATTCAACGAATCCGCCGCTGAAACTATCAAATCGATAGGTGAGGCGAATGTGGCGGTGCAGGCTGACCGAGTTAAATTGGGTAAGAACGTAAATGCGGTTGAGGTTGCTGTTGATGCAGTTGGAAAGCGGGATATCGATCAAGCGATACTTGCCCGCCACCGGCACCGCCGGCTTGGAGCGGTATTGAGTCAGCGGAAACAGCCGGGTACCCCGACCGCCTCCCAAAACCAGGGTGAGCACGTTCTTCATGCGGCAAGTTCTCGTTGCAAATGTGTGTTGTTTTGAGGGGTGCGAACGCAGCAAATCACGTGCCGACAGGAGAAAATGAACCAGGAAGGGGCCGGCTGCCTACCGGTCTTTTGGGTGCTATTCAGGTTGTCAGGACCGCCCGTTTTTCGCCAATTAACTGCAGCAGGGCCTTATGGGGGTCGGCGAATTTCTTTAGGCCTTCGGACATAAGCGTCGCTTCGAGGTGTTCGAAATCCACCTCGCGATCTATTTCGTCGAGTACGGTCTGCGAAGGGAATTTGTCCACCTGCCTGGTAAAACTAAGACCCGACTTTTGCACGGCGGCATTGGTAGCCGGGGGATTCGTCTCGATATCGCTGCCGGCGAACGCGGCCACGTACTTTTCTGGTGGATCCTCAGGCTTCTTCGTGCCGGTGCTGGCAAAAATCATCTCCTGTGCCAAAGGCGTGTTCTTATCGTCCCAGAATTGCCAGTTGTCTTGCCAAATGCGTTTTGCGTTGACGATGCCCACAAGTCCCTGGGCGGCGGCCGAAAGCTGGGGCACGTGCTGTTCCGTGTAAACGTCGATTCGCGACACAAAAATACTGTAGACGCTCTTAAATTGCGTCAACGAATCGCGGCGTTGGGCTCCCCGCCAAACGGCATCGCGAGCTTGCTCGTACTGGCGAGCCGTGAAGATCAGCGTCACGTTGACGGTCACTCCCGCAGCAACCAGGTCTTCGACCGCCTGCAACCCAGCCGGCGTGGCCGGCACCTTGATCATGCGATTCTTGTGCCCCGCCGACCATTTCTTCCCAAGTTCCAAGTACCGGGCCACGCGTTCATCCGCGGGAGGCCCCAATTCCAGATCCTCTAAAAGCGGATCGACCTCAAAGCTCACGTAGCCATTGTTCCCGCCCGACTTTTCCCAAACAGGAAGAAAAACCTCTTGGGCCTGCCGCACCAAATGGTCGGTCATGTCCCAAGCAACTTCCTCATCGCTCAGGCCTTGCCGCATCAGTTGTTCGATACGGTCATCGAATCGGCCGGTTTTGAGAATGTCGGAAATAATAATGGGATTAGAAGTGGCGCCCGTGGCGCCCAGGCGACGATTCTCCGCAACCAACTCAGGATCGATCGAATCGAGCCAAAGCTTCGTGCCGGTGGCAATCAACGATTCTAAGGGGGTCGTCATAGTTCGTCTGGTTCCGGAGAGGGGAATGTGGGCGCGTCCAGCAGGCACTCCACGAGAACGCGACACCCAAGCGGATGGGATAAGTCGCGCATGCCACGCCCCCCCATAAATGCGGGAGGATTCGGTGGCGAACCTTCGTAACTTTCGCAAGTGCTGCCACGAGCCGTTCAAGATACCAAAACCAGCGAATTCGTTCTAGAAAGTGCAATCGCCGTATGGAATTGGGCGTTCAGCAAGCGAACGCACGCCGGAGAAGTCGGTACGAATCCATTGCCCCGTCCGAACCTCATAATTCAACGCCAAACTCGCTCGAAGTCAAAATCATGTTTGACGACCTTAAAGTGAGACTGGGATGCATGCACGCCACACTCACCGCTTCGGCACCCTGGCGAACTTTTCGGTGTGGGGCTGGACTTGTTGGACCGGGGGAATTTGCTTATGCACATCTGGCAAGATTGTCGAAGGCCCAAGCGAGGTCTGCCGCCAAGCCGAGTTCGAGTTTGAAAACCGCTCCGTGACTCACGGAGGACCTGAGCGGCACACGACTGCCGGAGTCTCAGTAAGCGGATCGAACCTCCGCAACCAAATTCCCCGCAAGAATTCATGCTCGCTGCCCGCAATACGTCTGGGCTTTCTCCTCGCCAACAAAGGTGGGCGGGCGGGCGTGACTCCAGGAAGCATGGGCTGGCATTGCTAGCGCTGTTGCTGCTCGCGCAAGGTGGGTGCCTGTTTGGGCGGCGGGACGGCCCCGTTTCTCAAGATCTGGTGCGATGTCGACAAATGTCACTCCGGGGAGTGCGAGCGCTCGAAAAGGGTGACACCGCCGAGGCCGAAGCCTTGCTATCAGAGGCGGTCCAATTGTATCCGGTCGATGCCGAGGCGCGACGTTACTATGCCGAAACACTCTGGAGAGTCGGCAAGCAAGACAAGGCACTCGAGCAATTGGCTGCCGCCTTGAGGTTAGCCGAAGACGACCCCACGCTGCACTTGTTGAAATGTCGATATGAATTGCAACGGGGGCAGTTCGACGCCGCGTTGCTCGCCGCCCAAAAAACGATCGACTTAGACCCGGCATTGGCCGAAGCCTGGGTGCTGAGAGCCCGTGTCCATCGAACACGCGACAATCCGGCCGCGGCCCTAGCCGATTACCACCGTGCATTGGGAAAAGCTCCGCAGGATCGGGACATTCTCCAAGAACTGGCGGAATTCCATTGGTGGTTGGCGGCAAACAGCAGCCAGGGTGAACGACATTTGCAGCGGGCACTCGCCTCGCTGCACTCTTTATTCGAGGCATATCCCCAGGGCGACGAGCCTCCTTCTGCGTTGCTGTTGGCGGGACGGGTGCAGTTGCTGCTGGGGCGGTACGACGCTGCTCGCTCGCTCCTGGCCGCGGCATGCCAGCGAGATCCAACCAACGTGGAAGCCTTCTACCACCTGGCCACCGTAGAAATGCGAACCGGCCGCACCGTTGAGGCATTGCGGCACCTACGCGAAGGCTTGCAGGTTTCTCCAGGTCATGCTCCCAGCCAACTACTTCTCGAGGAAGTTCGCACCTTGCTTGCGCAATTGAATGGCGGCGCCCGATATTGAGGACCTGTTGGTGCGGCCGCCTCGGCTACTTGATTTGAAGATGGGCGTCCCCATTACTTTGCCACGGATGCCGCCCCTCGCGCCCTCCTCGGTAGCGAATCAACACCGATTTCGTCAGAATGGTCTCGCCGGGATATAACCAGACACCCCGGTCTACACGGCGGTTCGTACGATTCGAAACCATGGCTCGCAAGAGTATCAGGGATGCCTCAAAGGGAAACTTCGCACTTGCGCACGCTTCACTGGCAGGGAAACGTCGATGGTTACCTGCGTTTGATCGATCAAACCCGGCTGCCGTCTCAGTTTGTGGAGACCGATTGCCGAACCGTGGACGAATTGTGGGAGGCCATTGCCACTCTCAAAGTTCGCGGGGCGCCGGCAATTGGAATCGCCGCTGCCTATGGCGTTTGTTTGGGCCTGCAGCGGTCGGCCGATGCCGACGAACCCGCCCTGTTCAAGCAGTTGGATGAAACCATTTCCCACTTGGCGTCGAGCCGGCCAACCGCGGTGAACTTGTTTTGGGCGCTGGAGCGACAACGGCGGCGAGCCGCATCGCTGAAGGGGCAGGCGCCGCCATTACAGATTCGCCAGACATTGCTGGACGAGGCCCACGCGATTCTCGAAGAAGACCGCGCCATGTGCCGCGCGATCGGACGGCATGGCGCCGAACTGCTCAAGGATGGACAAGGCGTGCTCACGCACTGCAATGCCGGCGGACTTGCCACGGCCGACTACGGGACGGCACTCGCCGTTTTTTTCGCCGCGCACGAGGCCGGCAAAGACTTGAAGGTGTACGCCGATGAAACCCGCCCCTTGTTGCAGGGGAGCCGACTCACTGCCTGGGAACTACAACAGCAGGGCATCGACGTAACCTTGATCTGCGATTCGATGGCGGCCCAGGTCATGCGGGAAGGCCGCGTGCAGGCCGTGGTCACGGGGGCAGACCGTATTGCCGCAAACGGCGACGCCGCCAACAAGATCGGCACCTATTCCGTGGCCGTGCTGGCTGCGGCCCATCAAATTCCGTTTTACATTGCCGCTCCCAGCAGCACCTTCGATCTGTCCCTGGCCACGGGAGATCAAATTCCCATCGAACAGAGGGCCGCCACAGAAATCACCCACGGGTTTGGCCTCGCAACGGCCCCCGATGGCATCCAGGTTTATAATCCGGCCTTCGATGTGACCCCGGCTCGCTTGATCCGAGCGATCATCTGCGAACACGGCGTCATTGAGCCGGTTACTAAGGAGCGCATTGCCCAGGTCCTGGGATAACCAAGACCGCGCCAGCCAGCACTCCGGCAATCAAACCCGTTGGTGACAACAAGTTATTTGTATGTCCACTCGCGGATATCGACAAAGTGTCCTTCCACGGCGGCGGCGGCAGCCATGGCCGGCGACACCAGATGGGTGCGTCCTCCCTTGCCCTGTCGCCCTTCAAAGTTGCGATTGCTGGTGCTAGCGCAACGCTGACCTGGAGTGAGAATGTCGGGGTTCATTCCCAAGCACATGCTGCAGCCGGCTTCGCGCCATTCGAACCCCGCCTCGGTGAAGATTCGGTCGAGACCTTCCGCCTCGGCCTGTTTCTTGACGTTGCCACTTCCGGGAACCACCATCGCGTGAACATTCTCGCTGACGTGATAGCCCCGCACCACTTTCGCGGCGGCGCGTAAGTCCTCGATCCGGCTGTTGGTGCACGAACCAATGAACACGCGGTCGAGGGCAACCGAGGTAATCGGCTTGCCAGGCTGCAGGTCCATGTATTCCAGTGCCCGGGCGACCGAGCGCTGATCGCTCGCAGAAGCGTAATCGCGAGGATCTGGAATGCGGCCGTTCACGGGTGCCACTTGTGCGGGATTGGTACCCCAGGTGACTTGCGGCGCCACATCCAACGCCCGATAAACCTCGGATCGGTCGTATTTGGCGCCTTCGTCGGTGGGAAGTTGCCGCCACCGAGCTACCGCCGACTCGAAGTCGGTCGGAGCGTATGGCCGCCCCTTGAGGTATTCGTAGGTGATATCGTCGGGGGCAATCATGCCGGCGCGGGCGCCAGCCTCGATCGACATGTTGCACACCGTCATCCGTTCTTCCATCGAGAGTGCGGCGACGGCTTCGCCCGTGTACTCGATACAATATCCGGTGCCGCCATCGGTACCGATCTGGCCAATCAGGTATAAAATCAGGTCTTTGGCGGTCACGCCTGCAGGCAATCGGCCGTCGACGCGCAGTTCACACGTCTTGGGTTTGAATTGCGGCAAGGTTTGGGTGGCCAGCACGTGTTCCACCTCGCTGGTGCCAATTCCAAAGGCCAGTGCGCCAAAAGCCCCGTGTGTGGCGGTGTGGCTGTCGCCGCAAACGATCGTCATGCCTGGCTGGGTGAGGCCCAACTCCGGTCCGATCACGTGCACGATGCCTTGGTCGGGGTCGTTGAGATCGTAAATCTTAATGCCAAACTCGACGCAATTGGCCCGTAGCGTATCGACCTGCTTGCGAGATATCTCATCGGCAATTGGCAAGTGTCGATCGGTCGTGGGCACATTGTGGTCGGGAGTGGCCACCGTGCGCTCGGGGCGACGAACCCGACGATTGGCCAACCGCAAACCCTCAAACGCTTGGGGGCTCGTCACCTCGTGCACCAGGTGCAAATCGATATAGAGGATGGTCTGCTGGCCGGGCTCCGCGTGAACCACGTGAGAATCCCAGATTTTTTCGAACAGCGTGCGCGGGGGCGACGTCACCATGGCGGGGGCACTCATTTCCGAAAACGACAACAGCCTTGGCGGCGGCTTTTCGTTCTCAACAAATGAGAGCGAGACTGAACCGCCACCCGTTGCGGGGAGAACCGCCCGCCGCCGAGGATCGGCGATTCCTCTAGTCGGCACAGCGGCGAAACCGAGTATTATAAAGTCACCAGGCGCTTCTGGGGAGGGCCCGCCGCTGGCGCTTCAAACTCTCGCCAATCTTGCTAGAGTAGAAGTACCTATAGGAATTGGCAGGCAAGGGCGAGGCGGCCCCCAAGGAGGGCTCACGGTTTCTCCGTGCAGGCTGTCGCGGTTTGGCCTCCATTCCGCAAGGGAATTCCCCAAACGGCGGGCAAGCGAAGCAACTCAGGGGCGCCCCCGGAGGGTGCGGGGAATCGATCTTTCCCCGGCTATTATGAGCTTTTGGGAGAAAATATGGCCACCGACATCGTCGATGACGTTCCGGTTTCTGTCAAACCCGCCAACGAAGTCGATCGCTACTTCAAGGCGATTGTCAAACTTGAAGGCAGCGACCTGCACTTGAAGGTGGGGCATCCACCCTACGTGCGCGTCAAGGGCAGCCTCCGCCCGCTGAGCACCCCGCCCATCTCCGGCGAGAAAATGCGGGAGATGCTCTACGCCATGATGAACGAGCGAAATCGCCGCATCTTCGAGGAAGACGGCGGCGCCGACTTCGCCTACGTGGTGGACGTGGACGGCACAAGTTGGCGATTCCGTGTTAACCTTTTACAGCAGATGGGATACATGGGCATGGTTGCCCGGCGGGTAAACAACTTTGTACCCAACTTTGAAGGGCTGTTTTTGCCCCCCATCATGCAGAAATTGTGTGAATTTGACCAAGGGTTGATCCTGCTTGCCGGCGTCACCGGCTCGGGCAAGAGTACAACCATCGCGTCGATGTTGAATTGGATCAATCATAATTACCGCAAGCACATTCTCACGCTCGAAGACCCGATCGAATTCATGTTCACCGAGGACAAATGCCTGATCAATCAGCGGGAAATCGGGCTGGACGTGAAGGACTTCGGGATCGGCATGAAGCATGCGGTTCGAGAAGATCCCGACGTGATGCTGGTGGGTGAAATGCGCGACGAAGAGACCTTTATGACCGCCATTCACGCGGCAGAAACTGGCCACTTGGTGTATGGAACCATTCACGCCGCCAGCGCACCCTCGACCATTGGTCGTATTCTCGACCTCTTTCCCCAAGACATGCACCCCGCCCTGCGGAGCGCCATTGCCTTCAATATGCGCGGAATCGTGGCCCAGAAATTGCTCCCTTCCATCAAGCCGGGGGTGAGCCGGGTGCCTACGGTCGAGGTGATGACATTCAACAGCACGGTCAAAAAACTCATCTTGGAAGAGCAAGACGAAAAACTGGCCGACGCCATCCGGATTGGCGCCAGCGAAGGCATGCAAGACTTCACCATGAGTCTCAAGAGCCTGATCGACAAGGAATTGATCGACCGGCAAACGGCCTTCGAGGTTGCCCCCAACGTGGACGCCCTGAAGATGGCCCTGAAAGGTATCAACGTATCGGCGCCCGGCATTCTGTAGGAATTGACTTTGCCGACCGATTACCATCCGCCATTAACCCCAGGTGCAAGTCTTGCTTGACGCGGATCAACCGCAATCAAATCGTTGTTCCAGAAACGTCCCCGCAGCTAGCGGAGATGCCAGCACGAAGGAAATCATTCGGATGCCCTGAGTCGCTTGGAGCCAGCGATTGATAAGGGGGAATGGCTCCGGTTTTTGCCCGGTAGTCTGCCGATTCGCGGGGGAGCATCGACTTTCGGCTCGGGTCCCTAAACCGGGCTACCACACTCGGGCTTGCATGCAAAGTTGCTTTGCGGTCTAGTTGGACCTCGGTTCACTTAATTGCGTTATGTTTCTGCCGATTGCCCAGCAAACACTCCCTGTTGACCGATGAATTTGCTTGCCGAAATTCAGAGCCGATTTGCGGCCGCGCTGAGCGGCATGGTGGAGGATCCTGCGCCGCTGCTGGAAATGGTCCGCCGCAGTTCCGACTCGCGGTTTGGAGATTACCAGGCAAACTGTGCGATGCCCCTGAAAGGAATCCTCGGCAAGCCATTTCGCGACATTGCCGCGGAAATTGTCGAGCGACTCGATGTCGCCGATATTTGCGACCCGCCTGAGATTGCGGGCCCCGGTTTCATCAATCTTCGCTTGCGCGACTCCTTTTTGACCTCGCTGCTCGAACAAGCGGTCACCGATCCCCGGATCGGCTGCGTCCCGCAAATGCCGCAGAAAACCTACGTAATTGATTATTCGGGACCGAATGTCGCCAAGCCCATGCACATCGGGCATATCCGTTCCACCGTCATCGGCGACAGTCTGAGCCGCGTGCTGCGATTTCTCGGCCATCGGGTGATTGGCGACAATCACATCGGCGACTGGGGAACTCAGTTCGGCATGATCATTTACGGGTGCAAGCACTTCGCCGACCTGGTAGAGCCGCAGCCCGAGGTTTATCGCCGTTACGCACAGCTTTACCGGTTGGTCCATCAACTCATCCAATACCACAAAGGCAAGGATGAATTGCCAAAGCTGGGGAATCGCATCGAGGAATTGCGGCAAGAGGTCGAACGTCTCGAAGCCGCCGCGCAGGCGGCGGGGGGCAACGCCAAAGAGGTCAAGAAGCTCCAGGGGGATTTGCGCCGAGCCCAAAAACAATTGGCCGAATCGCAAAAAGAACTTCAAGAGCTCGAAGAGCAATTGACCCGGGTTGAGTCGAACTCTCAGCTTTCCCGGTTGGCCAGCGAGCATTGCGACATTGCCGCCGGAGTATTGGCCGAGACCGCTCGATTGCACGCCGGGGACCCAGAAAATCTTAAACTGTGGCAGGAGATTTTGCCCCCGAGCCTGGAACTGCTGGAAACGACATATCGTCGCCTGGGGGTGAATTTTGATTGTGCCCTGGGCGAAAGTTTCTACCACGATCGCCTGGAAGCGGTCGTCAACAGTTTGTGCGCGGCGGGAATTGCCGAAGAGAGCGACGGGGCCACCGTGGTCTTCATCGAAGGCTTCGACACGCCCATGATCATTCGCAAACGCGACGGCGCGTTTCTGTATGCCACGACAGACCTGGCAACCATTCAATACCGAGTGGAAGAATGGCAGCCTCATTCCATTTTGTACGTGGTCGATCACCGTCAAAGCCTTCATTTCCAGCAGTTATTTGCTGTCGCTGGCCGGTGGGGCTACTCGCACGTGGAGCTCAAGCACGTGGAATTTGGCACGATCAAAGGCAAAGACGGCAAACCGTTCAAGACCCGGGGAACCTCGGTCGACTTGGGAGAAGTGCTCGATGGCGCCGTGGCTCACGCCCGCCGGGTGATTGTCGAAAACGACAAAGAAGACCAATTCAGTGAAACCGAGCGAGACGAAGTGGCGGAAGTGGTTGGCCTGGGGGCCGTAAAGTACTACGATCTTTCGTTCAATCGCAGCAGCGACTACACGTTCGACTACGACGATATGGTGGATACCAAAGGAAACACCGCCACCTACATGCAGTACGCCTACGCCCGGGTGCGAAGTATTTTGCGCAAAGGCAACGTGGATATTCATGCGCTTCGCGCAAGCGGGGCCACGCTGGTCTTGGAGCATCCGGCCGAACGTGCCTTGGCGTTGGAGATCGCCCGGTTTCCCGAGGCCTTGGCCGAGGTGACTGTCGATTATCGTCCCAACCTTCTCACCAGTTATTTGTTCGACCAGTTGGCGAAGAGTTTCAGCAGTTTTTACGAACAGTGCCCCACGCTTAAGGCCGCAAGCGATGATATCCGCCGCAGCCGCCTGTTGCTGGCAGATCTCACGGCGCGGACACTCGCTAAGGGATTGGAACTGTTGGGAATCGACGTGGTCGAAAAGTTATAGAATAAATTGGCGGGTCGCGGGGGAAAGGGAATGTGTCGTGCCCTGGCGCCAACAAATCGTGACGTGCGCCTGAGTTTGAGAGCGAGAAAGGTACTGTCGCCGCGCTCATGAGTTTTTCTCCGCGTATCGCCGTGATCGGACTCGACTGCGCCGAAGCGAGCCTCGTATTTGACGAGCTGCGCGGTGAATTGCCCCATCTCACGCGTTTGATGGAGCAAGGCAGCTACGGCCCCCTGCGGAGTTGCCACCCGCCAATCACCGTGCCCGCCTGGGCCTGCATGACCAGCGGATACGACGCCGGCCAACTCGGGATTTATGGCTTTCGCAACCGTCGGGGCTGGGATTACGAACCCCTGAGCGTTTCGTTTTCCAGCCAAGTGGCAAAGCCCCGCCTGTGGGACCACTTTTCCGCGGCTGGCCGCTCCTCCGTTTGCCTGGGGGTGCCACAAACTTTTCCCATTCTGAATCCACCACGCGGCGTGATGGTGGCGAGCTTTCTCACCCCGGATAAGTCGATGCCGTGGGTGCATCCGCCGGAATTGGCGACCGAAGTCGATCGCGTGGCCGAAGGCGACTACCTGATCGATGTGCGAAATTTCCGCACCAACGACAAGGCTCGCTTATTGGCCGACATCCATACCATGACCCGCCGTCGGTTCCAAGTGGCCAAGCACTTGCTAGCAACCCAATCATGGGACCTGTTTTTCATGGTCGAAATGGGGGTCGACCGGCTGCACCACGGTTTTTGGCATTATTGCGATCCCAGCCATCCGCGGTTCGCGGGCGAACACAATCCATACCGCTGGGCAATTCGCGACTATTATCGCGAACTCGATGCGCTCGTCGGTGACCTCGTCCAGCAAATTCCGCAAGACGTGCTGCTGCTGCTGGTATCGGATCACGGGGCGCAGCCCATGCAAGGCGGAATCGCTGTCAATGAATGGCTGGTGCAAAAAGGCTACCTGGTTCTCAAGGAATACCCTGCCGAGCCCACCCCGCCGCACCGACTGCGGGTCGACTGGTCCAAAACCGTTGCCTGGAGCGAAGGCGGCTACTACGCGCGCATTTTTCTCAATGTCAAGGGCCGCGAACCTCAAGGGGTAATCGAGCCGGCGGAATACGAACGCTGGCGCGATCGGCTGATCGAAGAAACGCAGGCCCTGCTGGGCCCCCATGGCGAAGACCTGGGCACCCTGGTTTGCCGCCCCCAAGACCTGTTTCACACCTGCACGGGCTATCCTCCCGATCTGTTTTGCTACTGGGGACGGATGCGGTGGCGCAGCGTGGGCACGGTTGGAGCAGGGCATATCTATGTGGAAGACAACGATCTCGGTCCCGACGAAGCGAACCACGATTGGTCGGGCATCTTCATCAGCCGCACGCCGCTCGCCAATCAACCCGGAAAAGTGGACGGGCTCGAACTGCTCGATGTCGGCGTGAGCCTGCTCCAACATGCGGGACTGCCCGTTCCGGCCGATTGCGCAGGCCAGCCGCGGCTCATGTGGTGACGACGGAATTGTCCCGCGGCCTGCGTTGGGAACCGAGCCGCCTTCCGCTCGCCCACACAACCGCAACTGCAGAATGGCGACGACGCGCTGGTTCTTGAACCGGCTCTAAAACCAATTTGCCTTGTCCGCCACGTTGATCAGCGGTTCGTTGTTGACGAAATGCGAGATATTGGTGAGCAACACCTGCAAATGCCGTTCGGCAATGCGTGGAGAAGCCGCCGCCACGTGGGGCGTGATAATCACGTTTTCCATTTCCCACAGCGGATGGTCGGTGGGCAGCGGTTCCGCCTCAAATACATCGAGCGCCGCTCCCGCAATAGCCCCGGTGGCCAATGCGGCGGTAAGATCGGCCAACCGCACAATCGCCCCCCGTCCAATGTTGATCAGGCAACCACTCGACTTCATTTGTCGAAATTGCTCGGCGCCAAACATGCCGGCTGTCTGCGGGGTGTGTGGTGCGGCAATCACCACAAAATCGCTTTCAGCCAACAAACGCGGCAATTCGGCGAGCGGCCAAACGGCCTCCACCCCCTCGGGCGGCGTCTTCGGCGCCACGTCCACACCCAGGACGCGCATGCCAAACGCCGTCCCGCGGCGGGCAACCTCGGCACCAATCGCGCCAAACCCCACCACGCCCAGTGTGCAATCGCTCACATGCATGTGAGCCCGATCCATGGCCGACACCACGCCCGGTCCCGAGATAAAATCGCTACGGGCCTGCTCGCCTCCACACGGTTCCCACAGGCGCTGCCGCTGATTTTGCAGGTAGCGATGCAAATTGCGCGCGAAGCACAAAATGTACGCGAACACGTGGTCCGCAATCACGTCGGAGAACAGCCCTCGCATGTTGGTCAGCACACTAGGGTGCTCGACCAGTTGGGGAAACATGTAGTGTTCGAGACTGGCCGTGGGAGTTTGCACCCAGCGGAGCCGTTTGGCAACGGACAACAGCGCCGGCGTGAGCTTGCCAAAAAAGGCTTCGGCGTCCACCACTGCCGAGGCGGCTTCCGACTCGTTGGCGGCGTTGACCACCTGCATGGAACCGGCGGCTTCGCGAATTCGTTCCAGGCGTTGCTCTTCCACGGCGGGAAAGATTACCAGTTTCAAAATTCAGCACCTCGGAATATCACGAGTGAGCGCGATCCTGTCGCCGCAACGGAACGAATTTGCCAATGAGCGTTTCTTCTCGCCCGGCAAAGTAAAATAATCAAGGAAAGTGCGAAAGGGAACCGCCCGGGAACTCGGGTGTGCGTTCCGCCGCGAGCGCCGTAAAATACAAAAACTGTCCCATTCGCGGCAAATCCGCCCATCCAATAGTTGGGGGATGGCTGCTTCCGCGGACCAGCGGCACAATCGTATTTTTGGTTTGGATTGTACGTTGATTGCACGGCAAGGCGAAAGCCGGCAATGGCATTTTCGCCCCCGACGCCAGGAGTAGGCATCATGAAAAAATATTTATTGTGTTCAGCGATTTCCGCAATCGTTGGCGCCGCGATTGCCTTGGCCATAGCCGATGGACCCCAAGTTGAGCCACGCTTGGCCGCACAATCAACATCACGGCAGCAGGGCGCTGCGGCGTCAGCCATTTCGAGCCCCGCCTTGGCCAACGTCGACGAGATCAGCCCTCTCCGCCTGCAAGAACTGACCGACGACGAAAAGGTAAATGTGCTCGTGTATCACCGGCTCAATCGGAGCGTGGTGAACATCAACACCCGCTCGGTGCGAATCGATAACTTCTTCGGCATGGAATCTTCGTCCGAAGGCGCCGGATCGGGCAGCGTGTTGGACAAGAGCGGCCACATCCTCACCAATTTTCACGTGGTGGAAGGCGCCCGCGAAATTCAAGTGACGTTATACGATGGAAGCACGCACGATGCCCGTCCCGTTGGCACCGATCCCAATAACGATATCGCCGTGCTGAAGATCGATGCCCCGCAGGAATTGCTTCACCCGGTCGTCATCGGCGATTCCAGCAACCTGCTCGTGGGTCAAAAGGTGTTTGCCATCGGCAACCCCTTCGGCCTCGAGCGAACCCTTAGCACCGGAATTGTGAGCAGCCTGAACCGTTCGATGCGCAGCCGCAACAATCGCTCCATCAAGTCGATCATTCAACTCGACGCCGACATCAATCCTGGCAACTCGGGCGGACCGTTGCTCGATAGCCGCGGGCGAATGATCGGCATGACGACGGCCATTGCCACCAGCACGGGCCAAAGCGCTGGTGTGGGCTTCGCGATCCCGGTAGGTACCATTACCCGCATTATCCCGCAACTCATTGAAAAAGGCCGCGTCATTCGGGCCGACATTGGCATCGGCAAAGTACTGCAAACCGAAGAAGGCTTGTTGATTGCCACGGTGATTGAAGGCGGGCCCGCCGACCAGGCAGGCCTGCGCGGCTTCCGCCTGATCCGCGAACAGCGCCGGCAAGGTCCCTACATTTACGAGCGTACCCGCGTCGATCGCGAAGCGGCCGATCTGTTGGTGGCCATCAATGGCCGAAATATTCGCACGGTAGACGAATTGCTCTCGGCGGTGGAAAGCCATCCCCCCGGAACCCGAGTTACCGTAACGGTAATTCGCGGCGGCCAAAAAGTGGAGGTGCCCGTGACATTGGCCGAAAGTCCCTAGCGCCACCAACGATCGCAGGCGCTCGGATCGCGACGGACCCGCGCAAATTGCTACCGGGATTCAATCATCCCAACGCGCCAAGATATAGTGCATTGCCAAGGAGGGAGTTATGCGGCGTTCCATCGGCGGAATGGTTGTGGCCTTGCTCTGGGGATGTGCGCATTCGAATCAGGTCACCTGGAAAGTCGAATCTCGCGAGGCCATGCACGACACACTGGCCGAACGGATACCCCCAGGCACTCCGCTGCCAACTGCGCAGGCGTTCATGGAACAGGAAGGATTTCGTTGCTCGCTGAAACGGCAAGGAGTGTTCATCGAACGCACCTGGTTCGGTTCAAAGGAACCGAGGCACGAAGATCTCGACTTCCTCTATTGCCGCCGCACCCAAAACGCGGGGCATCCTCTGATGGCGTGCATCTGGGAGGTGGCAGTGGTTGTTGAGGACGATACCGTGCAGAATCTCTTGGTTTCACGATACGTCGACGGACCGTGATCGCCGCGGGCGATAGCGTCCACGGTGCGCGCTATACGAACGGCTCGCGTTCCTCCGCCCGGTTTCACCCCAGCGCTACTCGCTTCAAATCGTTCTCCAAAGCGTCGAGGCGTTTTGTTAGTTCCGCCTTTGCGGCAGGCAAGTTGGCGGCGGAAGTCACTGGTTCGTAAGTGAACAGGTAGAATTTCACCTTGGGTTCGGTGCCCGAGGGACGCACTGCGGCGTAGTTGCCGTCGGCTTCCAAATCGCATATCACTAGGTCGCCCAGAGGGCCGTCGAGTGGCGCTGCCTTGCCTCCGCGCGGTGTGACGGTTCGGTTTTCATAGTCCCGCACTTGCCTGACATTCAGGCCAGCCAGGCTTTCCGGCGGATTGCCGCGCAGGTCGGCCATGAGTTGCATCATCCGGGCCATGCCCTCGGAACCCGGAAACGACACCGACACCGTGCGTTCGGCATGCGCGCCGTGCTTGACGAACAACTCATCGAGCTTTTCGTGCAGCGTTTGGCCGCTTTGCTTGCAGGTGAGCGCCAGTTCGGCCAAGAGCAACGCGGCCACGGCGCCGTCTTTATCCCGGGCGTAACTCCCCACCTGGTATCCGTGCGATTCTTCGGTACCCAGCACAAACCGCTCGGGGCCAACCTGGTCGATTACCTGGGCGATCCACTTGAAACCCACCAGTAAATTGCCGTAGGTTTTCGCCCCGTAGCTATCGGCAATACGGCGAATCAATTCGGTGGTGACGAGCGTTTTCACGACGTAATGTTCGGGAGTCAAAGTACCGGCCTGTTGCCGCGAACGCAGCACAAAATCGGTCAGCAGCGCTCCGATCTGGTTGCCGGTGAACGTGTCGAATGGCTTGCCCGGCGCCAGCCTCGCCGCAGCGCCCAACCGGTCGGCATCGGGGTCGGTCGACAAGATCAACTCGACTCCCGTTTGCTCGGCGTGCTCGATCATGGATGTAAACGTGTCGGGATTTTCGGGGTTGGATACGTGCCCCGGCACGTTCGGAAAATCGGGGTCGGGGGTGGCATGTGGACCAAATACCTCGACTTCGGAGAATCCAGCCCCGGCGAGAGTCGGCAGCACGCCGGTTGCGCCCACGCCATGCATGGGTGAATAAAGAATGGAAATGTGACGATCGTCATCGTCGCTTTCAAGCAGTTGGCTTTGGGCAAGCACGTTTTCGACGTAGACGAGGTCGACCTCATCCTGGCAAAATTCCACCGCGCCGGCGGCAACACATTCCCCAAAGGGCCGGCGCTGAATGGCATCGACATTCATGACCGCCTCGATCACGCCGGTATCGTGGGGCGGCAACAACTGGCCGCCCGTGGAACCGTAAACCTTCACGGCGTTGTCGCTGGGAGGGTTGTGGCTTGCCGTCACCATGATTCCGCAATTGCAGCGTTTGTGGCGGACCGCGACCGAAAGTTCCGGGGTACTGCGATGGCCGTCGAGAAAATACACTTTGAAACCGGCCGCAACCATAATCTCGGCACAAAGTTCGGCGAAATCGCGCGAGCGGTGCCGCGTATCGTATGCAATCGCGCAACTCAAGCCGCCGTTCTCGCCGAGCGCCGGCGAAAAGGCCTTCAGATGTTCGCGCACGTAATTGGCCAGTCCTTGGGCGCTTTCTCCAATCGTCCGATCATTGATGGCATTCGATCCGATCGGGTACATCCGCCCTCGCCGACCGCCGGTACCAAACGGGATGATCGTCCAGAAGGCGTCGTCCAGTTCCTTCCACTTGCCTTGTTGCAGGTGTTCGGCCACGCTGCCCGCGTACTGACTGTAACGGGGTTCCGTCAGCCAGGCTCGAATGTTGGGATCGGCGCCAGCGGAAATGAGCCCATCCTGAACAGATTGATCCAGCAATCGCAACGCTTGCTGTCGAGCGTCTGCGGAAAGCGGTTGCGTCATGCCATAGGTACCTTATGCCGGTGAAACGAAGACGAAATGCTTGCTCGCGGGGCATTGTCGCCGATGGTTTGCGACCTGTTCAAGGGGCAATGGCAGCATGGCGTCGCTTGGGGCACGACCGTCAAATCCCGTTCCGGCAATTTGTCGTCATATTCCTTAAAACCGATACCTTCGCTCACTCACGGGGTTCAATGTTGCAGCGAAGCAATGTGACGATATGCGGCCAGGTGCTCCGCCTGGGCTGTATTCATCCCCCCCTTTCTTCCACGGAGGATTAAAAACATGTGGCGTTGTGCGCTGGCAATGATGGTAGGGTTCGCCGTTTGCGGAGAGCGACTCGCCGTCGCTCAGCCAGGGCGAGCCGCAGCCGACCTGAAAAAGCTCGAGGCCGATCTCGAAAAGGTTCGCGATCAGATCAAGAACATCGAAAATCAGCTTAAGAAGAGCGAGCCCGCTGCGAAAACACCGGGCAAACCCCAAGTTGTCGAAAAGGGCAAACCAACGACCGGTGAGAAGGCCAAGCCCCAAGCTGCCGAGAAGAGCAAACCCGGTGACCAGAGCCGTCCAGCCGGCCCGCAAGTTCGCCCGCCCTTTGGCGGCGGATTCGGTCCAGGATTTGGCGGCTTTGGAGGGTTTGGCGGCCGACCGGGAGGCCCAGGTGGCTTTTGGGGATCTCGGGGTGGACCTGGCTCCGAAGAACGAATGAAAGCGTTCCGCGAAGCCATGGAAAAACGCTTCGGCGAAGACAAAGCCAAGGAAATGCGCGAGCATTTCGAGAAAATGCGGGCTGAAGCGGCCAAGCGGTCCGAAACCACGCGAGGCGACGCCCGCAAGGTTGACGACAAGAAAGACGCCAAGCCCGGCGACAAAAAACCGTCTCACCATATGCATGGCCGCGGCCCAGGCCGGGGTTGGGGGACCGACGGACCTCGCCGCTTCGACAGCCGCCGAGGCCCCGCATGGTCGGGACGAGGGTGGGGTCGTCCCGCGCCCCCGTCGGACTTCAGTCGTGGTCGTCCGACTCCAAGCCGGCAAGGCGGCAGCCAGGCCGAGTTGGAACGAAAGATCGATCGAATCACCGAGGGCCTCGAGCGACTCCTGCGTGATTTGAAGCGGTAACTTTTGGTACCGCGGTGTCACCAAACTCCGCGCGTTGAGACGGTTCTTGCCCGAAGACGCGCGGAGTTTTTTCATTTCCCGCAGGCGCCCAACAGCATTTCCATGCGGCGGTACCGACTCTCACACCCAACCTTGGCTGCGAATTTCTCGAACCTCGCTTCTCAATTGCTCCATGCGCCGCAAGGTCGCCATGTCTTCCGGATGAATCTTGTAGTGGCGTTTCTTGAACGCAAGTTCGGCGAGCAACGAATAATAATGGTTCAATTGGTCGGCCCGGGCCTGCCGAATTGCTGCAAGTTTTGTCGTGACGCGTCTCCGATTTCGGGTGACCGTGCGCCAATCGCGTTCTGAAATCAAACCCAGCGCAACCTCGTCCCTCAGTTCCTCGCGAATCCAGGTCGCTTCTTGCGCCAGGGCCGCGGCAACCAGCACCAGCCAGACGGCCACGCCGCCCCAGTTACTGATCAAAGCCGGCGTCCATGTCTCGTGCGTCATTACCGAATAATTGTGGAACATGTGCAGGGCAATGCCGGTGGCCAATCCTAGCATGGGGGCAAGCCAGCGAACGAGCGGGCGCCGCGCCAAGCGAGCCACGGCGAGGCCCAAGCCCAGGCAAGAACAATAGAGCGCATGGTTGAGGCCAAAAACCAGCGACCGAAAAAAGACCAACTGCCAACCCATGCCAGGGTCGTGATGAAAGAAATTCACAAAGTAGAACACGTTTTCGGTCATAGCGAAGCCGAATCCAGTCAACGATCCGTAGAGCAAACCGTCGAGCAGGCCATCGAATTCGTGGCGGTGAAACCAGAACACGATCACCAGCGGCACGGCCTTGGCCAATTCTTCAATGATGGGCGCGACCACAGCAGTGAACACCAACTGCAGCCGATCGGTGTCCAGGAAATAGTTAAGCGATGCTCCCACGTATTGCTCGGCAAATAGCGAGAGCAGCACGGCCGGCGCCGCACCCCAGCCGAAAGCAAACAACATCAGCGACCAGGGCTCTCGCTCATGGCGATCAAAAGAAATCAGCAAACCCACGTAGCAGATGGTAGACAAGGCTGCCGCCAGCATCGAAACGGCCATCGCCTCGGAGAGCGTCATTTCCATCCTACCTTTGGCGCACCGCGACGACGCCAGTGTTGCAGCCAACCCTGTAGCCGCAACAATTGAGTTCGCGTCCCGCCCGCAAAGTGGGTGTAATTTTCAATCGGATGGATCCGCGTCGTCCCATTTCGCGGAACCAGACCCCCGGCCACGCCCAAATGGTACCCTTGGTCGCCTGCCCTGCAACAGCTTTCGCACATCTTGGCAACCAGCACTTGACCCGCGCCCAGCGGCGCCGCATCGGCCGCGACCCCTGTTGCCGCCACGGCGGTCCATCCCTGACCAAAGTATCCATAAACATAAGCAATCGGCCTGCCCGCCGAAAATAACAAGTGCATGTCTGCCGCGCCAGCGGTTACGGCCAATTCGTGCAGATCTCTCCGGTATGTGTTGGGGGAAGCCAAGGCCTCGGGCGGGCGGCCCACGGTGACTGGCAATGCCTGGAGTTTGCGGTCCACTTCCTCGCAAGCCGCCAACAAATCCCACCGGGGATCGGCGTCGTCAAAGGCCAAACCACGCGGACGATAACGCAGGTATTGCACGGAACCGAGGGCACCGCCATCCATTTGGACAGTGGCTGTCGAAGACGCCGAGCGTATCGCACCATCGATCCCGGAAGCCGAAACGTGGGCGCGCAATTCGATGCTTGCTGCCGTAGCGTCCACGCTCCGCATCGGTCGAAATCCGGTTTGTCGCAGCGCATGTTCGGTGCGGCCGCGGTCCGTTGCCGCCTGCACCCCATGGAGTTCGAGCACGTCCCAATCATGTGGGGAGTATTGAATGTGCCGCAGACCGGCCAACAGAGTCGCAGTGGGATTGGGGCCGATCGGACCGTAACCAGACAACCCGGCATCCAAGGGATAACTCAATACCCGCACGGTTCCCCAAGCGCAGTACCGGTCCTTCATTTCCAGCGGCAAAATGCCTAGCGGTTCGCGACCGTGGGCAATGATCAGCACCCTGAGCCGGCGGTCTCTTTCCAGCCGGCGACAGCGTGCTTCCAGCCAATCGAACGACGTGATAAAACTGGCCCCGCGCGTTTCGCCCCACAGTCGCCGCCAGCGAAGCCGGTAGGGAATAAGGTCGGCCAGGCAGTTGATTTCTTCCACACGGGTCATGCTCGCGGGATGCCCTCTCAGATATTGCCCAGAACTCAAGGAATTCCTTCCGCGGCGCGGTTTCGAGAGCCAACGGCCCCGGACTCTCCCTCGCTCCCCCATCTTGCTTGTCGATCATGCCGACTGCCAAGAACCAAAAGGGGGAAATCTCAATCGAGTTGGGGCGTCTGCCGACCGCGCAATTCGATCATTTGCTACAATTGGACGTATCAAACCCTAATTTCACTTGTACCTGGGTGCGTACGGCTCCCAGGAACGGTTGAAATGCCAAGTGAAACGCTAAACAAACCTGTAGGGTGTTATGCCCGGAAATACATTTGGACATTCCTTCCGCATCACCACGGCCGGCGAAAGCCACGGTCCGGCTAATGTGGTGATCATCGATGGCGTTCCGCCCGGCATCCCACTATCGGTCGAAGATCTCCGGGCAGACCTCGCCCGACGGCGCCCTGGTCAAAGCAAAATTGTCACCCAGCGAAACGAAGCCGACGAGCCGGAGATTCTTTCCGGGGTATTCGAAGGCCGGACCACCGGTACGAGCCTGGCAATTTTGATTCGCAACGAAGACCAGCGGAGCCGCGATTATTCCAACATCAAAGACCTTTATCGACCGGGCCACGCCGACTACTCGTTCGATGCCAAGTACGGTTTTCGTGATTATCGCGGCGGAGGGCGCTCGTCCGCCCGCGAAACCAACGTCCGCGTCGCGGCGGGGGTGGTCGCCAAGAAACTAATCGCGGCCGCCTTTGGCGGTCGCGTGGTGGGCTATGTGGTGCAGGTGGGTGACATCCAAACGGAAATCTCCGATCCGGCGTCCATTACCCTGGAACAAGTGGAAACGCTGCCCAATGGTTCGCCCAACGTGGTGCGCTGTCCCGATACCAAAGCGGCCGCGCAAATGGTTGAACTGATCGAACAACTGCGACTGGATCAAGACAGCGTGGGCGGGGCTGCAGAAATTGTCGCCACCGGAGTTCCGGCCGGACTGGGGGAACCTGTTTTCGATAAAATCAAGGCCGATCTTGCCAAAGCGCTATTTAGCTTGCCCGCCGTGCTTGGTGTGGAGTACGGGATTGGTTTTCGCTGCGCCAGCATGCGCGGCAGCGAGCACAACGACCAGTTCACTTCGGAAACTGTCGCTCCAGCGGGAGATTCCGCGGGCGAAAATCCCCCTGGCCGTCGAATTGTGACCACCACGAATCGACATGGTGGGATGCTCGGCGGAATCACGACCGGCATGCCCATCGTGTTGCGCGCGGCAGTGAAACCAACCAGCAGTCTGCCCCGGGAACAACAAACGGTCACCCGAGAAGGCGAACCAGCAACCATCCAAACCAAGGGACGCCACGACCCCTGCCTGCTGCCACGATTCATTCCGATGGCCGAGGCCATGGTGGCCATTGTGCTGGCCGACCACTGGCTGCGCTGGCGAGGTCAAAGCTGCGATTAGCAGGCACGGCGGCCGAACCGTGGCAACCACTGCGAGGGGTTTTCACCCGACACTGTCTGGTTCGCGTGTTGTACCGTCATGCATCGCCTTCAATCAGCCCGATCAATTGACCGGAATGAACCTCCTGGTCTTCGTCGATCAGGCAACGGATCAGCCGTCCAGCCGCGGGCGCCGGCAGGTCGTACGTGGCTGGGCCGGCGAGCAGTTCGGCCACGCGATCGCCCGCCTCGACGTTTTCGCCTTCTTCCACCAGCCACAGGCTAAGGCGAATCGGCCCCACCTCGCCCAAGTCGGGTACATGCAACGGGTATTCCATCGCAGGCATGCCAGATCCCTTGGCGAACGATGACGGTCACAGCAGATCGTGCCCCAAATAGCGGACGCGCGAAGCAACTCGCAGCCGATCAATCGCCTGATTACCACTTCAAACCAAAGCTTTCGCCCCCCGAGCCACGGCCGGTGCCGCCCTTGAGGGGTTGATTTCGCTTCTTGACGCTCGAAACGGGCTTGGCGACTTCTTCTTCGGGCTCCTCCTCTTTGCTCGCTTCCACGGGCACGGCTTGCAGCGCCTTCATGGAGAGTCCGATCCGCTTGTTGTCCTTGTCCACCGAGACGACTTTGGCCTCGACTTCCTGCCCCGTTTTCACAAACAAGTTGACGCGAGTTACCCGATGGCTCGCCAATTCCGAAATATGAACGAGCCCCTCCACACCTGGCTCCAGCTCGACGAAAGCGCCGAAATCCATCGTGCGCGTCACGGTGCCCTTCACAACCGTGCCAACGGGGTATTTGTCGGCGGCACGATCCCAGGGGTTCTCCACCAAATCGCGCATGGAAAGGCTGATTCGCTCGGTTTCAGGATCGATTTTCTCGATCTGCACACGAACGGTATCCCCTTCCTTAAGCACCTCGCTGGGATGCTTCACGCGGCCCCAACTCAACCGGCTCACGTGCAAGAGTCCGTCAACGCCGCCACCCAGGTCGACAAACGCGCCAAAATCCATAATTTTGCGCACGACGCCTTCCTTCACTTGCCCTGGCTCAAGCGACGAAAACGCCGCGGCTTTGGCTTCTTCTTGCTCGCGTTCCAGCACCTGCCGCCGGCTGAGCACCAAATTTTTGCGCTCGGGATTGCATTCGGTGATCACGCAAGCGAACTTTTCGCCAACCAGAGTCGAAAGATCCTCGACGCGATACAACGAGGCCTGGCTGGCAGGAATAAAGCCACGGATATTGCTTACCTGGCATTCCAGTCCGCCTTTGTTGTGCCCGGTAACGTGGGCCATGACCACCGAGCCCGTGGTCAGCGAAAGCCAATCGCCGGAAACTTCCATCGCGGCGCCGGGGAGCGTCAGTTGCAGCAAGCCGTCTTCATTTTCGCCCCCCACGACCTTCACCTGCACGGTGTCGCCGATTTGCGGCGGCTCTTTGAACTGGTGAAGGGACAGCACGCCCTGGCGGCGAGCCCCCAATTCGACGAACACGTCGTCGTTGTGCATCGAGACAATCGTTCCGGTTTGCTTTCCTTCGTCGGTTGATTCGCCTTGGGGAATTCTGGCAGCAGCGGTTGCAGCCGCAGCGGCTTCGGCCGCCACGATGTCGTCGAGCGACATGTCGCCCAGTGCGGCTTGCAGTTCTTCTTCCAAATCACCCGACAAGGGAGCCCGGGTGCTAGGGAGCGGCGTGGTACGCTCGACCTTGGCGATTTCGGTCGGTCGAGGACGCTCCTTCCGATCGAATTTACCTTTTCCCCGTCGGCCGCCCCGGCGATCACCGTGCTCTTCATCTTCGGGCTTCTCGCCGGCTTCACCCGTAACGGCGGGCTTTTCCTCAGCCGTTTCGGCGGCAGGTTTGGGAGGCACAATGGGCTGTGGCTTGGGACGATGCAGATCTTCCGAGAATCGCTGCGAGCCAATGCGAATGGTCCGCTTGGGGGAATCGCCTTGCGATTCGCCCGATTCGCTGGATGCCAGGCCATGGCATTCATCGCCTGCCTGGCTGGCAACATCAGCCTGCGGATGAGATCCCCCCTCGGACGTTACATCCACAGGAGGCATCGAAACACCGTGCGATGGGGTTTCCCCTGACGCTGCCTCGGATGTTGATTCCTGCGGCTCGTTGGACTGGGGGAGGGAAGAATCCTGGGGGCGCGAATCCGGCTCCGTCGTCATCGGAGGTCTCACCAAACATCAAAGCGGGAACGGAAAACAACAGCGGCAAAGCTTAGCAGTGTAACAATTATCTGCCAGCGCCGATAGCAATTCTCTGGCGGCGACATTTTGCATTTCGCGGCGGTCCCCATCAAAAGAACTGGAGTTCAAAAACCAAGGAGTGTTGCTCCGTCAAATTCCGGCGGTCCCCGCCAGGGTCCACCGCAGCCGTTCTCTCCAGAAAAAGAACGGCTTGAACCGGTTTCTCTCAATTCCAGGCGAACCTTTCGCGGGGGCAGGGGATCGTTAGGCAAGGATGTAGTCAATCGTGGGATTTGAACAGCATTCCTCGATGGTACTGCCGTCTACAGGGTCGCGCTGCCGATAACAGCGACTTTCCCCCGCAGGCAAGCACCATGGCTTGAAACATTCATCCCGAGCAGACCAGTCGGCACAAGTCCTGAAACCGGCAAAAATGGTCCCAAACGCCGCGAAAGGGGATACTACCTGGTTGCGGGTTTTGGCCTGTCGACCTAAATTAAGAGGTTCGCAAACATTATTCGTATTGGCAGTTCCGGCTCGGATTCGTTGGTCCAAAAGTAGTGCAAGGTCGCAAAGCCGGGGCTGCCGCCGCGAAATATATTCCGAGGAGATCTTCTTGTGGCCGAAATCGTGACGGGTGCCGACGCCGTGGTTCAATCGCTCATCAACCACGGCGTGGACATCATTTTTGCCTACCCTGGCGGAGCAAGCATGCCGCTCCACCAATCGCTAACGCGGTACAAGGACAAAATCCGCACGATCTTGCCGCGCCACGAACAGGGGGGCGGTTTCGCCGCCCAGGGTCTCGCGCGTAGCACCGGCAAGCCGGGCGTGTGCATGGCCACCAGCGGTCCCGGCGCCACCAACCTGGTGACGGCCATCGCCGACGCCAAAATGGATAGCATTCCGCTGATCGCGCTCACCGGCCAGGTGAAAACCCCGGTGATCGGGACCGATGCCTTTCAAGAAACCCCCATCGTGGAGGTCTGCCGCGCCATCACCAAACATCATTATTTGGTGACCGATCCGGAGGACATCCCCCGCGTGATGCGCGAGGCATTCCATATTGCCACGACGGGACGCCCGGGCCCGGTGCTGGTCGACTTGCCCAAAGACATTCAAGAGGCCAAAATCGCCCCCGATTACCAGGTGCCCATGAATCTACCCGGGTACCGAGTGGAGACCCGAGTGGCCCGCCCCGAGCAAATCGCGCAGTTCGCGGCAGCGATTCGACGTTCGAAACGGCCGGTGATCTACGCCGGCGGCGGCGTGATTCATAGCGGCGCCTCGGGCGAGTTGGCCAAGTTGGTGGAGAAAACCGGCATTCCCGTGGCCATGACCGTGATGGGACTCGGCGGTTTCAATAGCTACCACCCGCTGTGCCTGGACATGTTGGGCATGCACGGCAGTGTTTATTCGAATTATGCCGTGAACGAGTGCGACCTGCTGATCGCGCTGGGCGCTCGGTTCGACGACCGCGTAACCGGCAAACTTCAAGAATTCGCCCTCCATGCCAAGATTGTGCATGTTGACGTCGACCCCTCGGAGATCAACAAGAACAAGTCCGCGCATATTCCGATCATCAGCGATGTTCGCTCCGCGCTCGAGCAACTCAACGCCATTGTGGAGCCCCCGGAAGATATTTCGGAGTGGGTCGAGCAGGTTGCCAAATGGAAAGAAGCCGACCCGCTGACCTACGATCATTCGTACGAGGGAATTCTTCCGCAGCATGCCATTAGTGAAATCTCGCGGCTCACCAAGGATCGCGACGCGATCGTCACCGTGGGCGTGGGTCAACACCAGATGTGGACCGCCCAGTTTTATCGGTTCCAACGTCCGCGAACGTTTTTATCCAGTTCGGGCTTGGGGACCATGGGATTCGGCTTGCCATCGGCAATGGGCGTGCAAGCCGCTCATCCTGACAAACTGGTCATTGACATCGATGGCGACGGCAGTTTCCTGATGAACATTCAGGAACTCGCCACCTGCTATTGCGAAAAACTGCCCGTTAAGGTGCTGCTGCTTAACAACCAGCACTTGGGCATGGTGGTGCAATGGGAGGACCGTTTTCACCAAGGCAACCGGGCCCATACGTACCTTGGCCCGGTCGATAATCCCGAAGCCGTGGGACAGGGCTCCGGGTTGGGACCCGAGCAACGTTACCCTGATTTTGTGACGCTGGCCAAGGGCTTTGGTTGCGGCGGCGCCCATGTGCAGGCGAAGGCCGATCTGGTCGACGCCATCGAAGAAATGATCGCCTACCCGGGCCCCTTCGTTCTGGATGTGGCCGTGCCCTATCAGGAACACGTGCTCCCCATGATTCCCGCCGGCATGACGGTCCGAGACTTGATCAAACATTAACGACAGGCGCGTCACTGGGAGCAGCGTCACGGCACGCAACTCCCTTGCCGATAGCGGGCCAACCCTCGCGGTATCCCCATTCTTTGGCGCGCTCATCCGCCCCCCGTGGCAAGAACTTTTGTTTGAATCGCTTGCCGCAGCGGCTCAAAGTTCGGGCTGCGCGTAACGGATTCCATTCTGGCACATGCGGGCAGGATTCTGACCTGCCGAACGCGAAAGCGTCCCAGGGAAATGCCAGGGAATCTCCTCGCAATGGATTCTTGCGCCAATTATACTGGCATCAAGAAAGCCGCGATGAAATGGCCATTTCGATGCCTGTTTTGTCGCCGTTCCGGTGAAAAACAGCATCGGCGAGCATCTCTCCCGTGTCTGGAAGAGCATTGCGCCGCTCCGGCCACCCGTTGCTTTTCATTTCAGCAACCTGCGCCGTCTTTCGAAGTGCCGTCTGTTCCAATCTGTTATTACGTTTGAATGGTTTTCCCAAGGACGTGGAAAAATGCGATCCATTCTAGCCTACATGCTCTGCTCGCTGGTCGGTTTGGTAACTCTTGGCTGTGGAAGCGGTGAAGACGACCCATTCACTCGCGACAATCCTCGGGGAGTCGGCCAAGTGCCGGGGGGAGTGGTCGTTGATCCAGCAGGAATGGCACAGTCGCCAACCCACACCAACGGTACTCCGCCAGTCGATCCGGCCGTGGTCGATTCAGCCGAGCCTTTGGAAGCTGCCACTGCCGACACGGTCGGTACGAGAGGAAAGGAATACGGCGGAGGAATCATCACGGAGCCCATCCGTCAATACTTCAGGGTTCAAGACCATGTCAAATTGCAGCATCTGGACTATGCCATGAAGCTGTACTACGCCGAGCATGGCCGGTATCCGGCGACCATGGAGCAATACATTGAGGAAATCGCCCGGCCCAACATGGTGCAACTGCCGGAGCTGCCCTCCAATCGCCAATATGTTTACGATCCACAGCAGGGAAAACTGTTTGTGCAAAGCAAGTGATTGCGCCGACTGCGTAGCCTCCTATGAATACTCTATCTCACATTCCCCGTTCCGGCGTGCGGCTTTTCGTCATTGCAATGCTGGCGCTCATCGCCTGCCTGGTGTTCTGCGCCAATTTAGCCTCGGCCCAAAGCTGGACCTTTCGCCGGTCGTACTACAGCCACGAACCCGTCCAGCGCGTCGAAGTGGGTCCGCCCGCCAACACCCGGCTGCGCTATACCCAGCCAGCCGGTGAATTCATTCGCTGGGGTTGGCGCAACTCTAACGCCAGTTCGAACATTCGCTCGTCATTCGACAATTTCCGGGTGTTCGAATCGTGGATTCAGGGCGGATCGCAATTCTAGCGCAAACCCCCGGTGAGCTTGGCCGCGTGCAGCAAAGCAGCAAAATGGGGAACCCAGGCAATCTTTGCACGCCGCACTCCAACGGAACCGGCGAGGTTTGGCCGGACTTGCCAGCTCAACTCTTTGCATTTGGGGAAATGATTCTGCTAAACTAAACCCTACATTTCGTTCGATTTCGGAACATTCAACCAGCGAGAAACGTAGCGCATGGCTTCGGTGAACCGCAGCATGGAGTCTGGCTCCGGTGCGCGTGGCGCTCCCGCTGGAGGTGAGCCTTCGCAAGGCACATTCTGGCTGAATGGCGACGTGCTGGCCTGTGCGTGTCCGGAATGCGGCTCGCCAATGTCAATTCGGCTGTGGTTGATGCTCGCCGACTGTTGGCGGTGTCACACCAGTATCGAATTGACCGAAGAACAAGAGCAAGAAGCGCTGCGGCTGCTCGAATCTCATGGTTTGATCGAATCGTCGGTCGAACCCGCCCCGGAAGCTCCACCTGCTCAGCCACCTGCTCCCGAACCGGCTTGCACGAACACTCCAGCGCCTGTTCTTCCGCAGCCGATCGAGTTGATTCGCGAGCCCGAACCGGCTTCGCCACCTGCAGCGCGGCCCAAGAAAGTAGATTCTGCCCCGGCAGTGGCCGCTTCGCCCCAGCTGCCTGCCGCCCCTCAGGCCATCGCTGCACCAATGGCAGCGGCCGTTCCAGGGTCGCGATCCCAGGGTCGTCGCCGTCTGGCTGCCGAAAAACCAGGGCGGGTACGATCACAGTTGAACGAAATCTCGCAAGAGGGCGAACTTGCTTATTGGTTCAAAAATTCGTGGCGCAATCTGCCGGCTTGGCTGATCAGCTTGCTGTTTCACATGGCCTTGTTGATCTTACTGGCCACGGTCTTCATGCGTGAAGAGCCCGATCGGCCCAAGCCGCTGGTGCTCTCCACCGAATTCGGCGAAGGCAGCCTGGAATCGGGACCAGAAGACGAAGTGCAAACCGAACCGATCGAGTTTGCCGATGTCGGCGCCCCCGAAATCGAAGACATGGGGACACCGCAGCCTGTACTGATCGAGGAGCCATTTCAACTGGCAGCGACACCGGGCGAATTGGCTGGCGAGCTTGAGGATAGGTTCATCCCGATCACCGGGGCGCCCAGCGGTGGTATCCCCATGTTCGCAGGTCGTTCTCCGCAAGTGCGGTCCCGCATCGCCTTGCAGGAAGGCGGCACCGTGGCGAGCGAAGACGCCGTCTCCCGTGGATTGGAGTGGCTGGCACGCCAGCAAAATTCCGATGGCAGTTGGAGTCTCGACGGCCGCTTCAGCAATGCCGGCAATCATAGCGACACCGCTGCCACGGCCATGGCGTTGTTGCCGTTTCTGGGCGCTGGCCAAACGCATCAGCAGGGACAATACCGCCAAACCGTGCAACGAGGGTTGGATTGGCTGCTCGCAAACCAGGTCCGTAGCACCGACCCCCGAACCAACGGCAGCATCATCGGTCGCGGCATCGGCCGAATGTACGCGCATGGCCAGGCCACGATCGCTCTGTGCGAGGCCTATGCCATGACGCAAGATGCTCGAATTCGCGACCCTGCCCAAGCCGCGATCGATTACATCGTACGCGCCCAGCACTCCGCCGGCGGATGGCGGTACCATTTTGGCGAACCGGGCGACACCAGCGTGATGGGCTGGCAACTGATGGCGTTGCGCAGCGGGCAAATGGCCTATTTGAACGTGCCGTCAGAAACCTTCGAGAAGGCGAGCCGATTCTTGGATTCCGTGCAGGTCGATTCGCAGGGTTCGCTGTATAGCTACATGCCAGGACGCGGGGCATCGCATGTCATGACGGCCGAAGCGCTCCTCTGCCGTCAATATGGCGGTTGGGCCGCCGACCACCCGGCACTCGTCCGCGGCAGTCAATTCCTGCTTTCGAGCCACTTGCCCAACGTGCAACGGACCGACATCTACTACTGGTACTACGGCACGCAAGTGATGCACCACATGGGGGGCAGCACCTGGAACCGCTGGAACAACACGCTTCGCGACATTTTGGTTCAAACCCAGATCAAGCAAGGGAGCGAGGCCGGAAGTTGGACCCCCGTGGGAACTTTCGCCGGGCAAGGCGGACGGCTCTACCAAACGGCGCTGTCCCTTTGCACGCTGGAGGTTTACTATCGGCATCTACCGCTCTATCGCACGGTAGCCGTCGACCGGTAGCAGCCACGGCGAACGACGATCGGCTGGCCCAACAACATGGGCCCCTTCGCTCAATACGGTGGGAGGTGAACATGCGGTTCTGGCCCACGCTTCATTCAAGTAGAAATTCGTCGACGCCCCCTCGCTATCCTTATACCGCACTTTGGGGCGCGGCGTTGTTCGCTACATTATTCAACGTGCACGCTCCACTGCTTCGTGCAAGTCCGGGTATCGACAAGACAGCCGGCGACGAACTTCAAGCCGCCATTGTTCGTTTGATCGGTGAACTGGATGACGATGCCTATCAAACTCGTCGTCGCGCCGAACTGGAACTGATTCGTATCGGCCCGGCATGTCTGGCTTCTGTTACAAGAGCCACCAAGAGTCCCTCGGCCGAGGTTCGCTCGCGTGCGCGGAGGATCTTGGTCTTGGTTCGGCACAACCTGCTCTGCGATGGCTTTCTCGCGTTGGCGAGCGAGGAGGACGATGCTCAAATCGACCTTGAGCAGGGAATGTTATTGATAACACAGTTTGTCGATCCAGAAGCCCAACCGGACGAACTGCAGCGCGAACTCGATCGATTGGCCGATGGGGTTCGCAAAGCGTTGGGCCCCCATGTGGACCCGGCACAGTGCAAGCCAGAGCAGGCGATGCACGCGCTTTTGGCAACCCTGTTTGGACCCCAAGGGTTGCGCGGCAACGCGGCCAACTACTACGACCCCCGCAACAATTCGCTCAAGTACGTGTTGGAACATCAGGGTGGCATGCCCATCATGTTGTCGCAAGTGGCCATAGCAGTGGGCGAACGCTTGAAATTGCCCTTGGTCGGACTGCCCATGCCATATCGCTACATGTTTAAGTACGATGGCAGTCGGGCTCCCGAAGGATTTTCGAAAAGCGATATCATCGTCGACGCTTTCGACGGCGGAAAAATCGTCACCGTGGACGATCTGGAAGATATCATTGCTCGCCTAGGGGGCGGCTTCGACCCCTTGCGCCATCTTCAACCCGGCTCCCGGCGGGAGACTCTGACACGCATGCTCCGAAACCTGCAATCCGGATTTGCCCGTAGCGGCAGCCAACTGGAGTATTGGCAGACAGGGGAATACCTCCGGCTGATCGAAGGCCCCTTCCGCAGCAGACCCACCAAGCCCTAGTAACTTGTCGATTTAATCAAGGGGCTGCTTCATTGCCTCGTAGCGTTGGCAAAGAGCGGCATGCGCGTCCGGCCAACATGTGCCTTGCGTGCCGCATGCAACCAGGATCGATCCGTTTTCCAGAGAAATTAGGCGGTCCCAGGGTCCGCGTGCTTTAATTTCCCATTTGCCCCAGCACACGCACCGAGCCGGGCCGCTCGATAACATAGTGCATGCCATTCTCGAGCAGGCTACGCGTGGTCCAACTGCCCACTTGCTGATGCAGCCAGATTCCCGGTCGTCGGGCAGGGCTATGCACCCGAAAAACGCGTCGAACGCCGGGAGGCACGGATTCCACGCGTTTCTCGACCACCCCGTTCCCCTGGATCGCAAACTGGAGGGTTTCTGGGGTGCGATTCTCCACCATCGCCAAAACGGCTTGGCGCTCGGTAGCCAAGGTTGCCTCACCGCCTGAAAACAATACTGCTCCGACAAAGAACAGCAGACCCCAGCGTCGCGCGATCGGGGCAATTCGTTTGGGATGGCACGTTTTCATGCGGTAGAGCTCCTGGTTCCTCTTCGTTCCACTCACATCTCATGGGCAATCCCGATACCTAGGCGTCCGTTCGAAGTGCGCCTAGTTACCGCAAAACTTTTCGGCAACATGGTTTGCGCCGAAAGAACTGCTAGCCCGGGTAAACTCCAACCGACATCATTTTGATGACACTTGGTGTCGGGTGGGACATTTGAAAGGGGAACACTTCCTCAAGTATGCCTCAAGTTTGATGAACCCTGCACGCAGCTTGGCCTGGTCCGCTGGTTTCCGAGGTTTCCGAGTGACCGTCCGACGACCGAGTCTTGAAATGCGACCTGCAATCGGTTCTTAACAATAAACCTTTACATACCATTATCTTACGATTCAAGATCCCGCTTGGCATTGCAATTGCCATTCTTTCTCTGCGAGTCGGTGCCCCCCGTGGGCTCTAAAATATCCGCCGGGAGAAATTCCATGACGGTGAAACCTGCCGATACCACCACGCTGTTGGATGACCGCTTGGCCGAGTTGGAAGTAACGCTTTCGACTCCGCGTCTGTCGGGCGAGTTGTCGGAATGGTCGCAACGTGTTTGCCAGGCGGCTCAAGGACTTGCCAGCGTGTTGGAAGTCGAATTGGCTCAACTTCGGCAAGAACAATTTCAAGTGCTGCTCGCAGAAGACACCTCGCTAGCCTGTCGAGTGGACGAGATCAAGGCGGCCGACGAGGCCAACCGTCGCGTTAGTCGTGAGATCGCTGAGCAACTTTGCGGCATCGCGAGCGAAACAGCCGCCCGATCGGATGCGGAGACGGAATTTCAAAGTCAAGTTGCGGAACTGGCCGAGGCCGGATTGCGGCTGGTGGTAGATGTTCGCAAACAGGAAACGGCGATGAACACCTGGTATCAGGAAGCCTTTCAAAGGGATCGCGGCGTCGCCGACTAACGCAGTGAGCAGCAGGGGCCATTACGAACATGCCGCCATTTTGCAGGAGAATAAGCATGTATCCCGAGAAGAATGTCACCCTGGTGGCCGTTTTTGAATCGGCAGACGATGCCCGCGCAGCAGTGGAGCACTTGCGGCATGATCTCCCCAAGTCCGTCGAGGTGTCCGCGCTGGTTCACAGCAAGCGCGATCTCAAGGAACTCCAGGGAGCTTTGCAACGCGGCGACAGTTCCGAATCGCAAGCGTTGCTGGGCGCCAGCGTCGGAGGCTTGGTTGGGTTGTTCGCCGGCACGATGTCCTTTCTGACGATGGGCGTGGGCGCGCTACTGATCGCCGGTCCTGCCGCGGCGCTAACAGGCGGGATCGTCGGCGGCTTCGTCGGGGCGATGGCTGGCTGGGGAGTCCCCCGCAACGCGGCCAAGGACTATGTCTCTCACTTGGAACAGGGCCGCACTCTGATCCTGTTGCGATCCGAACCAGACACCATGGCCCACGCGATGAAACTGCTGGAAGAATACCAGCCCGTCACACTCGACCTGCACGCGGCGACCGACGCTGAGTCCCCAGAAATCGACGACCGGCGCGCAGAAGCCAAAAAACACAACCTGCCGTTGTAACACAAGATGCCGCAATAGGTGCCGGCTCTGGGCTATCCGTGCCATGAAAAGCATCGGGTGCCACGTTTAACGCGGCGCGGATCTTCTCGCCGGCGGCTGCGGGTTCGGCTTTCTGAGTTCCGGCTCAGCCGGCGCGGTGGATTGAAGGAAGCCCTCGAGAATTCCCAGGTAGCCATTCAATGCGGCACCTTCGGGGCCCAGGTCGGCCTGCAACGATCGTAACTCGTCGGCAGCTCTGGCGGCATCGCGGCGAATATCCTCAATATTCAGCGAACCGTCGATCAGGCCGCCCACTCGATCATTGAAATACGATTGCACTGCGGGCGAGGCGAAGCCGGGAAGCCGCATGTTGAGTTCACTCATCAGGCCCTGCGGAATGCCTTCCGCTCGCAGTTGATCGATCACTTGCTCGACCGTACCTCCGGCCGTGCCGGCAGCCGCATTCAGGTCGCGCACGCTTTGGCGGTCAAAATTCTTGGGCACCATGCGGTCGAGAAGTTGATCGACGGTGGGCGGGGCTTCGGCATCGCCCGCCCTGGGTGTTGTTCCTCGAGGAACCGCAATCCGCGGCGCTGGTTGCGACTCTGGGGGAGGATCGCCAATGGTAATGGAAATCACTTTGTCGCGAGGGAGCTTGAAGATGCCATGGATTTCGCTGTGGAGCTTCACCTCCTGCTCGGTCAATTCCAGCACCTTGCCATGGATGCGATCGCCATTGCGAAGGTGGATGGTATCGGCCGCAGCGGGGGCAACGGCCATCGCCAAGAGGGTGAACCCCAACGTCATTCGGGAAAGAGCCAGCATGTGTTGAATCCTCCCTCGCAAAAACGAAAACACGACGCCTTGCAGGCGAACTATATGTTCAGTGTACGCCTTTTGACCGGTTCAGCCTACGCTTTTTTGCACCGCCCATTCCGGACGAAGCCGCGGTGAGTGAGAACCAGACGGATCGAATCGCGTTAGTCCAAGGGCCAATAATTCTTGAGTACCGTCCGCTGGAAATCGGTGAGTGCGGCGATTCCGCGCCGCCCCAGCGCGAGCAGTTGCGCAAGTTGTTCGTCGGTAAAGGTCGCTTCCTCACCGGTGCCTTGAATTTCGATGTACCGGCCGTCCCCCGTCATCACCAGGTTCATATCCACCTCGGCAGCCACATCTTCCTCGTAATTCAAGTCCAACAAGGCGCGGTCCGCGACGATTCCGACGCTGACGGCGGCCAAACTAGAGGTAATCGGCAACTGGCCTGGATTGGGGAGCAATCGCTTGACGCTATGGAGGGCATCGACCAGGGCGATAAATGCGCCGGTAATGCTGAGGGTGCGCGTGCCGCCGTCGGCTTCGAGCACGTCGCAATCGACGGTAACGCTGCGCTCTCCCAGTCGTTCGAGGTCGATCACCGCCCGCAAACTGCGGCCAATCAACCGCTGAATTTCCGTCGTACGGCCGTCAACTTTGCCGGCCCGTTCGCGGGGTTTGCGGGGAGCGGTGCTGCCAGGCAGCATATTGTACTCGGCCGTGATCCAGCCTCGCCCTTGCCCCTTCATCCAGGGCGGTACCGAGTCTTCCACGCTGGCCGTGCACAAAACCGTGGTTTGTCCTGCCTGAATTAGCACGCTGCCGGGCGAGGCACGGGTGAATCGGCGTTTGATCTTGAGAGGGCGAAGTTCGTTGGCTTTGCGTCCATCGTTGCGAATCACGGTAGTTGACAACCTGCATTGAAAGAGTATCGGGACTCAAGGCGGGTCTGAAAATTGGCCGCCGGGTGAACAGCGTCCAAAACACCATACGGCATGCAGGCAAGTTTGAGTAGGCGCCGCGCACGGTAGCGAGCGATCGAGCGGGAACAGGGCTGTGCCGGATGGGCATGACGGTCAATTTCAACCCCGGATGCCGCGCGACCATGAGCGGAACAAGCGGCCACATTCCCCAATACAAAGTGGGCCTTGCCGGCGGACGAAGCCGACTTGCCCGCATGGTTCACCCAAATTTGCACTTCGTTGGCACTGAAACGAACTGCGGTAAATCAGTTGCCGGCCTGCTCCGCCTTTTGCGGTAAGGTGCCCGTGTCGAGGAGCATGTACCCAGCCCAGAAGAACGGGTGCTCTGCCTGGGGCACGCTATCGCGAACGCTGACCGACAGGCGAGGTTCGCGGTGCGGTTGCAACGGCGCGTCCATGGTCAAATACACGGCGCGTTGCCAGGCTGCGGCGGCGGTGGCGTGGGGAATTTCGGCCATGAATTCGCGAATCAAGTCGTAACTGGTTTGTCCACCGGTGCGCCAACGGCTCAACAGAACGGTTCGCGTGCCATTCGCCATGAGCCCCATGGCCGAAAGAAAGATCTCCTGGCCCGTCGCCGCGGATTTCAAAGCGTTTTCGGCTTGCGTGTGGAAAGTGGGAAGCAATACCTGTTCAGGGCCGCCCCAGGGCAACGTCAACCAATCGTCGAGCGTGCTGCCCCGTCCCACGTCTTGAGCCGGACTCCAACTGTAGGGCCCCGGAACCTCGGGTGAAAAATCATTCCACACAATCAGCCGGTCAAACAGCGAGCCATAAATCGATGAGGGAGCCGGGAAAGTCTTGGGCAATTCCACGGCGCCAGGAACCACGCGGCTTAGAGTTTCGAACTCTTGCCGGGAAATTTCCTCGGGCTCGCCCGCGATGCTGCGACCCAACACCACGGCCGTGTTTCCCGAGGGGCGCCGCGCGCGGTCGTCGGGCACGGCCAATGACGCCGTGACCGCATAACGCACCCTGGCTTGGGAAATGAGCGGAACGCGGCTGTCTCCCTGAGGAATCTGCAAGGCTTCAAATGGCGCGTACCAAAGAATGCCATCGGGAACGATTACCAATTCTTCCATATTCTCGGGCAATTGCACCTTGGAGGCCGCAGGCATCAGCAAATCGTACAGCTTCGCCGAACTGGATTTCCAGTCGTCCTTGGCGAGCTCGGCGACGGGCAGGACACGGTTGATGTCGAAGTTGCCCATTTCGCGCAGCATATCCTTGAGATGCTTGGACGCCATCGTCGGACTGGAAACCGTCCACGTGGCGTACTTGGCGCGATCGTTCCCCAGCAAAAAACCATACAAGTACCGGCTACTGGCATAGAACACCAGCAGCGATTGCGAGGGCGGCATGGCTTTTTGAATTTCCTTGGCCGTTCGCTGTTGGGGGAATATGAGCGGGGCAAATTCCCGCCGCACCGCAATCTGCCTCAGCAAGGCTTCTTGCGCCGCGCTCACCTGCGCCAGTTTAACGAGCAGTTCCTGTTGCTGTTTGGCCGCAGCCGCGTCAGCGGGCACCAGCGGCTTGGCCGCCAATTCGGCGCGCAACTGCTGGGCCTGTTGCGAGAGTTTGTCGTAGGCCGGGTACTCCACCAAGATGTCGCGGCGAGCCAAGGCCGCCTCTTGGCTCAGGTCGGCACTCTGCTCCATCATCCACCGCAGACTCAGCAGGCGTCCGCCCATCCCCAGCGTGGAATAAAAGCGATGCCGACGGATCAAGTCGGCAATTTCGAGAGACCGGTCGATGTCGTTGCGGGCATAGGCGGCCTCAAACCAGTGTTCCATGGGAAGGGGATGCGGCGCAATCAACGACGACAGGCTTTCGAGCGGTTGGATAAGCCAATCGGCCCTGCCGGGGTCGCGGAGCACGGTGTCGAAAAGCTGCTCGGCTGCCCGGGGAGAAAGTTGGCCCGAGGAGTACAGCGTGTCGGCCAAGGCGATATGGAATAGCCAGGTCGAGCCGCCATTGCGTTGGAACGTCATGGCGGCAGCCAAGGCTTCATCGCCGCTGGAGGTATTTCCTTGCTGGTAGGCCACCATGGCCTGTACATGGTTAAAACGCGCACCCATGCGGCCATTTTGCATCTCGCGACGGAGCATGGCGGTTCGGGCCGCGTTCAAGGCCGCGGCGGCCTCCGAGGTGCGGCCAAGCGACGCCAAATCTTCGGCGCGACAAATCGCCATCGAGGCTTGCATGTGATGGAGCTTGAGCCGGCTGGCAAATGCCGCGGCAACTTCCAGCGGGGCGAACTCCTGCTTGCGGTTGGAAAGATGATTGGCGATGAAGCCGTAGTGCAGGGCTTCCTCCATCACGTCGGGGGCGTTGTAGTCCTTCAAACCCATCGCGGAATAACTGGCTTCTAAAAACCAGCTCATGGCCTTGGGAAAGTCTGCTCCTCGCAGCGCAATATGGCCCAAATCGAGCAGAGCCAACGGCGTGAGAGGATGATCGTATTCGCCCCCGGCAATCAGCCCTCGCTTGAGATACGCCTCGGCGTCGCCGTCTTTGCCGATCGCCCGGTGCGCCAGTCCCAGCAACACGTCGACAAACGCCTCGCCCCAGCTATTGGGCGGAACTGGGCGGCGAGACAGTTCGGTCACAAGGGAAGCCAGCAACGGGTCGTGCTGCGTGTTCGGGCCCGAAAGCTCCCGGTAACGCCGGATCGATACCCCCAGGCAGCGGGCGATTTCCGGCACGTCGACCGGAACGCGACGCATATTGTTGAATGCCGCGTTGGCGCCGGGAATGACCTGAATGCCACCCAGTGTCATTTGCATTCGGTTCGAATACTGCGCTACCCGCACCACTCGTTGCGGGTTGCCCCAGGGAATGACGAAATTGTCGTTCCGCGGTCGCGGCGGTGTCCATTCCACCGAATGCATCCAGCCAGGGTATTGCAAATACTGCTGGATGGCGAGGCGATGATGATCCAGCGCCTTGGCGTTGTTCCCCATGTGGAAGTAGGCCTCGCCCGTCATGGCATGATGGCAAATGGAATCGATCCAGCGGCCATTGGCCCCCTTGATGGCGGTTCGGCCGGCGCGTTCAAAGCCCTTGATCGCGGTGGCGAAATCGCCGGCCTGATAGGCCCCGAACACAACGTAATAGTTGACAGTCGGGATGGTATCCATTTGCGCCTGGGCGAGCGGAACTCCCCAGGACCCCAAAACCACCATCAAAGCGCAAATGGCTCGCCCGATGATCCATTGCCTGCGCGTGACGTTCATCCACATTCTCCTTTTTGGGGAGCGAACCGGATGCGGAAACGCCGCAATTTCAAGACAAAATGCAATCGCTCTCCGCGATCTGCAGAAAGGCTTGGCGACGTTTGGCACAATTTCATTTACATTCTTACTTTACGGAGTTGCTCAGCAAATCGTTTGCCTGCCGGATCCCGCGCTCGCCAGACACTTCCCTTGTTCTGGCAACCACCACCGGGGGGGCGGTACAACGGCATTCCGGCAATCCGCCGGCGATCAAGCATCATGCCCGCTCGCCATAGCAGCGTTTGCCTCACCGAATGGCAACGGATTGATCTGGCCCCCCCTGTTTGTTCCAGCCTAACGTGTTTCCCCCCCCCGGGCAAAGTAAGTTTCGGGGTAATGTGGGGTACGAAAGCCACGCAGTCAGCGCCGCGGCTGACGATTAATCCGGCTCCGCAGCCTCGAATTGTGCGGACGCTTCGCCAGCACAACCATGCCGTTGATATTCTTGTGTAGCGAACCTGCCGGGCGAAAAGCTGTCTGAAGGAATGGTTCTGCCCATCGTCGCCAGAACCTACCCCGCAACAATTGGGGCGACTGAATCCAGACTTCCCCTCCCCCGTGGCTGGCAGGGGGGCTCTTCTTCAGCAGCTGCCGTTCCCCACTGGAGGATGCAATCATGCGTGCCTCATTCCTGAGTCAGTTGTTCGCTTAATCGCGGCCTTGTCGCGATTTCTTCCGCATCCGTTCCAAAACCGGCTCGCCCTGCGCGCTGGTTGCAGGCTTTCGGGAATGCGCACGCGCCAAGCAGGTCGGAGAAATCGTCTGGGCGCGTGCGCGCAGTGTGAACGATTCTTTAAGGGGGTAAACGCTCATGTCGAATCGCGAACGATCGCGGCGACAATTTGCCAGGCAACATTTGGACGAAGCCATCAGCGCAACGCTGATGTGCGCCCGTCGTCGGCAGTGCGAACGCGTCTTTTTGAACCTTCTACATTTGGTGCAAGGGCGCTCTGTCATGCTGCGCGTAGGACCAAACGATGGTCGAGTTGGTTGGGAAGGCTCGGTACAACTCGTGCGGGGTCTGCTCCGTCTGGCCGAACACAAGAAATTCTGGCTGCGGCAGCCCGAGACCTGGGACAGCGATCGGGGGCCCGGCGCGGCCATCCATTCAACGCAACCATTTCGCGCATCGGAGGGCCGCGGGCAGTTTGCATCGCTCGCGCGGCACCTGCTTGCCAATCAGCCCCTTCCCGAATTCATGCATTCCGTATGGTGGGACACAACCTTCGATCACGCCGCACAATACCTCAAGCTGTATCGACATCTGGCCAAGGGATATTCGGTACGGGGCGCCGAGTTGCCGCTTCGCTTGACCAAGGAAATGGCCCGCCACTTTCCGCTGGCGCCGCACGACTGCCGTGTGGATCAGGCCTTGCGATGGTGCCAGATTCGCGGCTGGGGTGGCAGCGAGGCAGCGGCCCGGGCACTGGTGGGCACGCTGCTGGGAACCCAGGTGGGCGAGCACGAAGACTATTGGGCAATCGTGATTCCCTACTTGCTGCGCCAGCCTCGGCTGGTTGCTGAACCCGAGTTGCTCGATCCCGTCGTGGAATATCTGCACGAGAATCGCGCGGAATACCTGCTGCATCCGGCCGGTAAATTGCTCTCCGAAAATCTGGAATCATTGCTGGCGCGGGTGCGCGATTGGAGCCAACGGCCGATCTCCGTTCAGCGTCCGCGGCGGCAATCCTGGCCGCCCACCGCAATTGGCGGGTTCAAGTACGTGGAACCGTCGCAATGTCGCGGGTGTGCCCAGGCGTGGACCATTCGCGAATTGCTGGACAATTGGGAATTGATCGACGAGGGAACGAAGATGTCGCATTGTGTGGCGACGTACGCCGACGTCTGCTTGAGCCGCGACACCTCCATTTGGTCGCTTCAGCGCGCTGGCGTATTCGGCCCCCGACGCGTGCTCACCATCGAAGTCGACCCTCGGCAACGCAAAGTGATCACCGCGTTAGGCAAGGGAAACAGTCCGCCGCGCGCCGCAGCCCGCGAGGTGCTTCGTCGCTGGGCCAGCGAGCAGCGACTGTCGATTGCCTGTTGGGTTTAGCGGAGAATTGAGAATGGGCTGCCGCGTTATTGGGCCATTGGCGTCTGCTGTTGCCGCCGGTACTTTTCGCGGTACTTCTTCCAAAGTTCGGTGTGCCGGCTGGAAAGATCGATCGGGCGGCCGCCGACGAATGCCTGCTCTACCTGGGTGGTGATTTCCAGAATGTCTCCATTGGCGACAATCAGCGTGGCATCTTTTCCGGCAGTCAGCGAACCGAGTCGATCTTCCAAGCCCAGGATCTCGGCAACGGAAAGCGTGATGCTTCGCAAGGCGACATCTTTGGGTAAGCCATAGGCCGCCGCGGCCGCCGCGTGGTACGGCAGATTCCGTTCGTTGCCGGTACGTTCGCCGCCAGAGATGCAGAATCGGACGCCCGCGGCATGCAACTGGACCGCCACGGTGAATGCAGCATCGTAAGGATCATCGCGGCGCTGCGGCAGGCGATACATTCCGGCAATAATCACCGGAATGCCATGTTCTTTGAGCAGCGTCGCGCAGCGGGGTGCGTCATAGCCGCCGTGCAAAATCAGTTTCACCTTTTGTTCGGCTGCGAATGCCACGGCCTCTTGAATCTGACTCAACTCGTTGGCGGAAATAATCAACGGCAGTTTGCCGTCGAGCACCGGCAGCATGGCTTCCCAGCGCGCGTCGAATGCCGCATGGTCGGCGCCGGGCTTCCCTTTGGCAACACGTGCCGCCTGATATGCCCGCGCGTCTGCAAATGCGTCGCGAATCCGTTTCAATTGCTCGGTCCGAGCTTTTCGCTGCTCGGCGGCCGTTTCCGCCGTCCACCAACCACGAACCGGAATCGCCTGGGGCCAGGAGATATGCAATCCGGTCGCAGGCTGCACCGCCATGTCTTCCCAACTCCAACCGTCCAACTGCATCACCGACGATGTACCCGGAATCAATCCTCCGACCGGCGCGGTGAGCGTCACCAGCACCCCGCTGGCGCGGGTGACCGGAATGTGCTCGCTATCGGGATTGAAAGCCACCTGGGTCTTCGCGTTGGGATTTATCTGGCCCACCTCGCCTTGGTCACGGGTCGCCCGCACGGCGGAAATCTCCACCAGGCCCAACTGGGAATAGCTTTCGATCAGGCCGGGATAAATGTGCTTGCCCTGCACGTCGAGGGTTTGCGTATTGTCGGGCAGACGCAATTCTCGATCACCTTGCTTGCCGACAGCCACAATCTTGCCCTGGTCGATCACCACCACGCCGTTTTCGATCGGAGCGCCATCCACCGGATGCACCGTGCCGCCGACGAGCGCGACGGGCTGATTGGGCATTTCGCCGGGAATGAACGGGGAGGCGTGCGCCCAAGCGGGCACGATTGCCAACGCTACGGATGCCAGCCAGCGGAGGCAATACATCGGCCGCACCGCGCGATGAACCAGTTCGCAACACATGGCAATAAGATCTTAAAAGTAAAGGATGTTCACAATTTCATTTCAGAGAGAGCCCCGAGGGATCGCCCCCGAGGCTCGAAGATGACCTTAACGCGGGAAAATCATCATACCTGAATCTCGTATCCCTTCCGCTGCTCGCGCGATTGCCAACGGTTGGCTTCGTCGTCGCCTTCAATCTGCTGGGTTTGAGGATTCCAGGTTAGTTTCCGTCCCAGGCGAATGGCGATGTTGCCCAGGTGGCAGGTCGCCAGCGCGCGGTTGTGGGTGAACACGTCGGAGACCGGTTGCGAACGATCGACCACGCACTCGAAGAAATTACCCATGTGGTTGCCGGGCTTCTTTCCCTTGTACAGTTGCGTGAGCGTTTGCTCGGAAAGCGGCTTTTCTTGCAGATCTTCGACCGCTTTACCGGTGAGCCTGCTGCGATTGACAAAGATGCGGCCTTCGGTCCCCTCGAAAAGGATGCCGTTATCGAATCCCAGATCGTCGGCCCGATCGCGAATGTCCATCACCATGCCGGGGAATTGGCAGGTGATGGTGAACTTGGTGGCACAATTGTACTGCGTTTCATCCGTGGGATACCCATTCTTGAACGGCACGGGATGAACGGCCATAACGGGATCGATGGTGGTCGGGCCTTGGCCCTCGCCGTTTTGATCCATCGCCCATTGGGCAATGTCGACATGGTGAGCCCCCCAGTCGGTGAGTTTGCCGCCAGAGTATTCGTACCACCAGCGAAACTCGTAATGGCAGCGGGTCTTGCCCTTGCCGTCGTGGCGATATTCAACCAGCGGCGTTTGACCAAGCCACTTGTCCCAGTTGAGCCCCTGCGGAACATCGGCAACCGGAATGGGGCCGCTGGTGGGCGATCCACCGATGGCGCAGGTGACTTTCTGCAACTTGCCGATCCGGCCTTCGCGCACGATGGCCACAGCGTGCAAAAATTTCAATCCCATCTCGCTGCGTTGCTGGGTACCCACCTGGAACACGCGCCCGGTCTTCTTGACCACTTCGTCAATCAGCTTGCCTTCTTCAAGGGTGAGCGTGAGGGGCTTTTCGCAGTACACATCTTTGCCGGCCTGCATGGCCTCGATGGCAATCTTGGTATGCCAGTGGTCCGTCGTGACAATGGTCACGATATCGATATCCTTGTTGTCCAGCACCTTGCGGTAATCTTCGAACACCGCAACGTCGCTGCTGCTGCCCTTCTTGCTTTGAATCTCTTGCACGCGCGCCTTGGCCTTGGCGGCGTGATTGGCGTCGACATCGCACACGGCAACGCAATCACCAAAAGTCATCGCGGCCGGTCCGACCGCCCCCCAGCGACTGCCAGTGCCAATACAACCGATCAACGGCCGGTCGTTCTTGCTCTGAAAGCGCGCCGCGATGGCCTGCGTGCTGGTACCCCAAACTGGCAGCCCGGTTGCCGCCAAAGCCGCGGCCGAGCCCTTGAGAAACTCGCGGCGCGAAGTACGAATGCTCATGAGACCACTCCTTTTATTGTGTCACCATGCCAGATTTCGGTGAAACGTCCCGGGGCCAATTCCAATTCAATCCTACCTCACGCACCAGCTTAATAGCCGATACGCAAGGTTGCAAAAGAAACGCCCTCGAGGGCGGCGGACGAGTGGATCATCTGCCGACTGGGACCTGAAATACCCCGTTCGTTTCAATTCACGGGCTTGAGCATCACCCGGCTGCTTACCGTGCCGCCACGTTCATTCCCCACCGTGAAAAACCAGGCCGTGGCCTCCGCGGGCGGCGCAGTGGCCGAAATGCGATTGCCCTCAATCTGGGCTTCCACGGTTTGCCACTCCCGCTTGTTGACCGGTTCTTCGCTGGTGGTGAAATGCAGCGCCGCCGACTGGAGCGGCAACGAACTTTCGCAGGCGACAGTCGCCCGCCCACCGGCAATGCGGGGCTCTCCCACGGTCGGCAGCGCCGGCTTTCCCAGCAGATGGTGGTCAAAAAATTGGCCAATCTCTGCAGGCGCCCATCCAGCCGGATGACTATGCGGCATCTTGACGGTAATCCGCAGTTGCTTTTCACCCGGCACGGCATCGAACGATTTCAGGTAGCTGTCGAGCGGATAGGCAAAATCGTTGGTGCCGTTCACAAACAGAATCGGCATCGAAACGCTGGGCAGGTAACGAGAAGGGTCCCAAAGCGTGGTCCATCGAGATGCTTGCTCGGGCGACATGCGGGCGAAGCGGTCACGCCAAACGCTGTTTTCGTGCAGGTATCCGCAACCATAAACGGGCGCCGCGGCGCGAAAGCGGCTGTCGACGCCCGCCACAATGCAAGTGAGATAGCCTCCCCAACTGATGCCGGTTACTGCGGTGCGGTTGGCATCGACCTCGGGAAAGCTGCGAATGAGCGAATGAGCCCGGATCACCGCCGCCACGGCGTGATAGGGCCACTGCTCGGCAGGCGGCTTGTCAACGCTGCCAAATTTTTCCGCGTCGCCCTGGTCGGGACCTCCGTCGGCAAGTCGGGCTCGGTTTTCCTTCTGGTGGGCGTTAGCGCCTTCATGCGGGCGATATCCCGCGGTGTCCATGGCAATGGCCGCATATCCGCGTTTGGCCCAAAGTTCGGCCCACTCTCGAAACGCCGTGCCGCCGCCTCCGTGAATGAGCACTACCGCGGGATACTTTGCGTCTGGCTCGGCCGAAGCTTTTCCAACCAAGGTCGCAGGGGTCGCATAATAGGCAAACACCCGAGTAGGTTTGCCGCCGTAAGGCTCGCCAGCATAGAACAGCGAGTAGACGGGCTGTTGCTGATCGACCCATTCCACCTTGGGCGGATCGCCAAGCTGCTTCAGATTCCAAGGTGCACTCTGGGGGAGGCGTGGCGAAGGCACGATGGCATCAGCACCAATCGCTGAGCGAACCACCCCCAACGCAACAAGACTCAACGCGACAACGCCGCGACTGGGGATTTGAAATCTTGGCATTCCACAACTCACAACGATGGGATTCTTTGAAAATTGTCACTTGGGCAATGGGAAAATCTTAACTGCCGTGCAAAAGCAGTGTCAAAAACAGGCTTGGCAAAATCTGGAGAAATACGACATTCCCAAGCGAACCGCAATCACAGCGCCACTGTCTGTCTTGCTGGAAGCGGCAAACGCTTCTCCCATATGACCAACCAACTGCCCGTGCGGATTACATCACTTTAGTGAAGCGAAACGTATCTGCACCGCAACTTCGTTGGGAGGTCGCCTGGGAACACCTGCCAACCGGCCTTCCGTGCACCTGAAAGCTATTGCTGAGTGACACGAACGAAACAGCACCGCGATTCGACAAGAGCACGCATCCGTTCCAACTGCCCGACAGGAGTCCATCGACGGTCCTCAGGAAGCGACTGCCGGGCAGCCGGCTAGTGAATGGCTCCGCGGCTCTCACGCAGACAAGTGGAGCCGGTCAACGATCAGCATGTTCTTGAGCGTCTCCCTGAGATTGGCCGGCGAGCCGATTTCAGCGAATTGTCGTGCCCATGTCAGGGTACGGCTAGAACGATTGAACGCTGGCGCGGATGACCGACCTGCGAAAGCCATCACTTGGCGAAACTTCGCTGGAACGGATTTTCAGAAAAAACGGAATACCAAACGCGTATTGAAAGGAACCGACCGACTGTCGATTGGAGTCCATGGCTCATAACCCGTAGGTTGTGGGTTCGAATCCCACCGCCTCCTCCTTAACGACTGGAGGGAGGCGTAGCTCAATGGGAGAGCGACGTTAGCCTCTGATCAAACCCTTCGTCGGTCAACTTTTCGCTCGCATTCGCATTCGACTGCCGGAGCGGAGTCCATGGCTTTGCAGGTTCGATTCCCGCCCGGCCCCCTGATATCACAACCGAATGGGGCCGGCCCTTGTCTTCCATTGCCTTGGCGCAAGTAAGGCAGGGGGCGTCTCTGCCCAACACTTCGTCGAGTGCGTTCTTACCGATCATCAAACGATTTCAACTTTTTCAAGTTCTTGGCAACAAACATTGCCCAGGGGGGCGGAAACGCCCACCGGGTGTAACCGAATGCCGATCCGACTGCCGGAGCGGAGTCCATCCACCACCTCGCCAGAGAAGTGGGAGCTTCTCAGTACCCCCAACGCGTGACGAATCACCCCGGGGAGCCACTACCGCAGACAGCGGGAGGTACTCCGGGTTGCGTTCAACGCGGGCAAGGGTACGGCAACTCTGCGCCTCACTTCGTCGGATCAGCTTTTTTCTTAGAAAGGGGGCAACCCATGGTCAACAAGTCGCTGTTCTCGTCCCTGTTTTCGCGCGGCAATCGCAACTTCCCGCAGGCCGATTCGATCAACGAAGCCGGCGGCCTGGCGTACCGTTTCACGCCGAAGCACGCGCTGGCGCAGATCGCAGCCACGGGCTGCTTCAACGGCGTGTTCTACGGTTCGGCCGCCTCGCAATTGGTTGAGCTGCGCGCGCTGATCGACCAGGTCGATGACAACCTGTTCCTGGCCAAGCTGGCGGTCTACGCTCGCGAGCGAGCGTACATGAAGGACATGCCGGCGGCGCTGCTCGTGGCGCTGTCCAAGCGCGATACCGAGTTGATGCACCGCGTTTTCGATCGCGTGGTCGACAATGGCCGCGTGCTGCGCACGGTGTTCCAGATGATTCGCTCGGGCCAGTTCGGCCGCAAGAGCTTGGCGGCTTCGCTCCAGCGGGCGTTCCAGCGCTGGCTGAACGAGGCTTCGGTGGCGAAGCTGCTGTCGGCTTCGATTGGAAACGATCCGAGCCTCCGCGACGTGTTGCGGTTGGCGCGTCCGACGCCGAAGGACAACGCGCGGCGCGCGCTGTTTGGCTGGCTGACGGACAAGGAGGTTGCCAAGTGGTCGCCGGCAACGGAGGCCGACCTGCCACCGCAGGTAAAGGCCCTCGTGGCATATCGCAATGCCGATTCGGAGGAGCGGCAGGTAGAAATTCTGAGCGAGCTATCGGTTCGCTGGGATCTGCTGGCCGGCGCCGCGCGGGGTGCCGCAACGTGGAAGGCGATTGCGCGACAAATGGGTCCCCAGGCCCTGCGGATGAACCTCAACACGCTGCTGCGGCACGAGGTGTTTGTGCTGGCCAACGGCAAGCCGGATCATGCGCTGGTGGATTACGTGGCAGAGCGAATCGCCGATGCCGACGAAATTCGCCGCTCGCGGCAGTTCCCGTACCAGTACCTGGCCGCGTACCTGAATGCAGCGGAGGAGGTTCCACAGAAGATCAAGACGGCGCTGCACCAGGCCGCGGAAATCGCTTGCGGCAACGTGCCGGTGCTGGATGGTCCGGTGGTAATTGGCCTCGACGTATCGGGCTCGATGGCAAGTCCGGCAACGGGTCACCGTGGCCGGGGCGCCACGAGCAAGATGCGCTGCGTGGACGTGGCGGCCTTGTTTGCCGCGGCGATTCTGCGGCGCAATCCCGACAGCGTGGTCGTGCCGTTCGACACTCAAGCGTATGCGGTACGGATCGATCCGGCAGACTCGATTTTGAGTCTGGCGGCACGGCTGGCCAAGTACGGCGGTGGTGGCACCAACTGCTCGCTGCCTCTGTACGAGGCGAATACGCGATTGCGCCAGCGGCTATTTGCCGGCGCGGTGCTGGTCAGCGACAACCAAAGTTGGGTTGGCCAGGGCCGATACGGCGCCACGGCCGTGATGAGCCAGTGGCACGATTTCGTGCAAAACCAGCAGCGCCTCGCGGGACGCGCGGCGGCGTCGCCCAAGCTGGTGTGCATCGACATCCAGCCGTACGGCTCGTCGCAGGCCCCGGATCGGGCCGACATCTTGAACATTGGCGGCTTCAGCGACGCAGTGTTCCAGGTGGTGGCTTCATTCCTAAGCGACGACGCCGGTCGCTTTGTGGCCGAGGTCGAGGCGACGGAGTTGTAATGCGTTCCCCTTCCGGTTTCAATAAAATTGGGGCCGGAAGGGGTTGTGTTGCGGGAACTGCGACCCAGGGGCCGAATTTACGATTTCGCGGTATTGTTCCGGTAACAATTCCTCTTTGCCCAGCGTAATCATCTTGGGGAGCCCAGCGCACGAACGCCCGCCAGCTCCGCAGCGAAATCCCAAATGGGCGTCTTGACTCGCGTTAAGAGGTTGAAGATGGCAAAACAACGTTGGTGCCAGCGGTGCAAAGCGGAAATTCCAGCCGAGCGAATCGAGGCTCTACCCGACACGCGAGTGTGCGTGAAGTGCAGCCAAGAGATCGGCAGCGAGTTCGACCTGAGCGTGAGCCAGGAAAAGTTGAGCAAGGCCGGCAGCCTCAAGAAAAACTACGGCGGCGTGAGTGTGACCAAACACCGCAAAACGATCGACCCGCTGCCATAAATGCGGCTCTGCGCCGGGGCACCGACTACGGAGTGCCCGGCGACCGGCTCGGCACGTTGCGAACAAACGCAATGATGTCGGCAAACTGGGCAGCCGTAAGATCCTTCTCAAATCCCTCGGGCATGAACGACTTGCCCGAGCTATAAAGTTCGTCAAGTTCACTTCGCAGAATCGCGTGTTGTTTGCCGTCGGGCGATTGCAGCGTCAGGCTCACCCCGGTTTCTTCCACAAGCAACCCATTGAGCAGTCGCCCATCGTCCAACAAGGCCACATACTCCAGGAATTTATCTTCCACCGCGCGGTTGGGGTCGAGTATGGCCGTGAGCATGGCCGCGGCCGAGCGATCGGTGAGTGCCGCCAGATCGGGTCCTACGGGTTTTCCCAGGCCTTGCAGCTGATGACACGCCGCGCACTTTTGCTCAAACAGTTTGCGGCCACTCTGCACGTCGCCATCCATCGAAAGCACGTGCTGGAACTGGGCAACGACTTCAGCGCGGCTAGAGGGCGAAGCGTCGGCCAGCAATTCCACCGCGCGTGCTTTCACGCGGGCGTCGCGATGGTTGAGCAGCAATTGCCGGGTGCTGGCAGTGAGGTGCGAACTCCGCACGGCGCCCGACTCGATGCTGGTGAGCAATTCGTTCGTCCAGGCTGGCCGCGACATCAACACCGAAAGTATCTGTGCCCGAATGGCCGGGGTGTGGCTGTTCCAGTCAGCCAGTAGCTTTGCAGGCAGCATTTCGTCCGCGCGGTCGGACAACGCGGTAACCGCGGCCGACTGAATGGCCGGCGGTTGCCGAGGAGAAAGCAGCTTCAACAGCAGATCGGCGTCGGCAGTCGCACGCACGAAAGTTTGCGAAAGCAAGGCCACGGCAATTGTCCGATCATCTTCTGGCTGCGTGGTGCTGATGGCGAGCTTCCTTGCATGTTCGAGCGTTCGCTCCAGCTGGTTCCTCGCGGACAAAGACAACGATTCAATTCGCAACATGGGCTGTGATTTCGCCGCCGCCAGAACGCCGGACAATACCTGGAGGTGCGTCTTGGTCGGCGCGGCGCTGGTTTCTTCCAACAGTTGAGATACCAGCGACTTCAAACCCGACTCATTTTGAGATGCCGCAATGGCCGCCAGGAGGCGAACAAGCACGTCGTCAGTCAGGAGTGGCTGCAATTCTGCATGGGCCACGCGAGACAACAGCAACTTGGCAATATCGTCAATGTTGCCCTCGTGGAGCGAACTGACCAGGGCGGCCAGGAAGTACGGGTCTTGAGCATGTCGCGAAGCCAGATCGACGAACAGGTTTGCCGTTGGCATGTCCTTCCAGGCGCCGAGCGAGCACGCAAGCTGCAATTGCACCTGCGGGTCATTGTCGCTGCTCAAGGCTAACAGGCTCTGCTGCAACTCGGCCGGCGGTTTAGTCCATCGCTCGCACAGCCGGATCGCATGACGGCGAACCCCGGGATGTGCATCGCCCAGGGCTAGCCGCAGGTGCTTGGGAGTGAGGGCTTCAATGCCATCGAGCGCACACAGCGCATGCAACCGAGCCTGCGGGAGTTGGCTACCGGCCAGCATCGCTTCCAGATGCTCGGTCGCCGCGGCATCGCCGCGCCATACGAGCAGTTGCTGCACCATGTCGCGCTGCCAACCGTTGGTCGTTTCCAGGTGAGCGACCAGTTGTACCGCGGAAAGGTCGGCCAGTTTAGGAACCTCGCGGGGTGACTTGTCCTGGGGCAAAACCCGATAGATTCGCCCGCGATCATCGCCATCGCGAAGATTCAATCGCCGCTGCCACTCCTCGGGTATCCACTGCGGATGTTCGATAACCAGGCGATACATATCGACTATCCAGAGCGCGCCATCCGGACCGGTCTTGGCCACGGTCGGGCGAAACCAATTGTCGCTCGATGCGAGGAACTCACTCCGTTGTTCGTCGTCTGCCCTCCGGCTGGCGAAGGTGAAATTGTGAGGCTTAAGGATCTCGCGATGCACCAGGTTATGTACCGGCTCGCAAATGAATGCGTTGCCTGCGAAAACGTCGCCTAGCAGGTTATCTCGATAGATCATGGTGCCGCACGCCGACGTAAATCGGTTGGCACGATCGAAGTCGTTGAACCGCTCCAGCGTTTCGCTGGTGGGAAAAACCGGCCCAGCGCCGGGCGGGTCCGAGATTTCGACAATCGGCCTGGGCGGGACCACGCGAGGATTGCGGCGGAGGTAATGATCGGCCAGCACGTAATGCCAGATGGGACGCGAGTTGTTGCAGCCAAACCAGTTTCCCCAGTCGTCGCGGTTTCTGCCAAACTGGGCGCGGCCGGTTTGCGGGTCGAGTTTGCCGGTGTCGGGACGAATGCGGAGGTCGCGGCCCCGAATATCGACCACTTCGCCAGTCTTGGCCGAACGGATGGCGCCCTCGCTGTCTCCGTTGGCAAGGTAGATCCAGTTGTCGAGTCCCCACCGCAAACCATTCACGCGGTGCTGTTGGTTGCCTTCGCCAAATCCGGTATAGAGCGACGTTTGCCGATCTGCTCGGCCATCGCCCGTGGTGTCTTCCGCGAACAACACCGCCGGCGCCGCCGAAACGAGGACCCCGCCCCGCCAGGGCATGACGCCCGTGGGAAAGGGAATGCCGTCGAGAAACACCGTGCTACGGTCGTAGCGACCGTCGCCGGTAGTGTCTTCCAGGCAGCGCACGCGCCCGCCCGGCTGGCCGCGACCATCCATGCCGAGCGGGTAATCGGCCATTTCCACCACCCAGAGTTTGCCGTCGGGGCCCCAAGCAATATCTACCGGATCGGCCACCAGCGGTTCAGCCGCGACCAATTCGACCTGCATGCCAGGGCGTGGCGTAAATGCACTAAGAGCCTGTGCGGGGGACTTGGGAGGGGGAAGTTGTGTCGTGGCCGGAGTTTTGTCGTCGGCCGCGACGAGCGCGACGTTGACCGCTGAAATGATCAGCCCCCACAACAGCAACACTGGTAACGGCATGATGACTCCTTAGCGGACCGTAACCCCACCTGCAAACGCGGCAGCTAAAATCAACACCCTGACATAGCCTGCCTGCCAGCGAGGCGGCCGTCAATCCGTTTATGCATTGCCAGGCACGGCGATCAAGCGATTGGTCTGGTTGCTGGTGTAGCCTCGCCCCACGTATGCCAAAATTGGCGCGTCGCGCTTGCGAACACCATCGCCGGAGACGATAACCGCAGATCGGGGAGAACGGCATGACGATTTCCCCAGCATTTCCTTCATCGTTCTGACTCGGATGAGCGTTGCGCATGACAACCAAATACGCACTCCTTGGGTCGGTAGTCTGGTTGCTGCTGGTATTCGGCGTGATGCTGGGCATTCTCTATTACCAGTGGGAATACCGCGTGGTTCCCCGCGCTCGGTTTGAAGTGCATGCCCAAGGATGGGGGCGTCTCGCGGGTTTGCTGGCGACGGTGGGCTGCCTGGCAATCTGGATTCCCTGGGCTGTTCGCAAACGGCGAGAACGGGTGGCCACGTAGAGATCGCAGGACTCGCGGCGACAGGTTACAACGGCCCGGACAATGTTTTTGAGCAGAGCTATTACCATGCGGAACTATCTGGGAACCGTTCTTTCCTGGTCCTGGTTGATCGTCAGCGCAACGGCAATCCACGGGGCTCATCCGCATGCGGCCGACAGGATCACCAGCCTGACAAATGCCGATGTCAAGTATGAGCCGGTGGAGGCTGGAGCAGTTCGCATGCAGCGTGGTGCCATTGAATTGGTCCTGGTGGACAATCAGGCCCACCAGCTACCCGAGGCCCCAAACCATCGTGCCGGCTACAACGGCGTAGCCATTCTCAAGCATCAGCGACAGCCGCGAACGCTGTTTGTGCCCGAGGTTGCCGGGCTCAACTTCGAACACATCCACGACGGCATTCAAGCAAACCTGGTGGAGAAGTTTGAGCCGCGCGTGTTTCCCATGCAAATGCGCCGGATCGATGAATTCACCTGCGAACTTTACCAGGCCCCGACCAAGAACTTTCAGCTCGAAAGCTGCGGGCGTTATCAACTGCTGGAAGACGGCACCATTCAATACACGTTCGAATGTATTCCTCGTGCCGATCGATTCAAGCAAGGGTTCATCGGCTTGTTTTGGGCCAGTTACATCCATCAGCCCCTAGACAAGTCGATTTTTTTTCTCGGACACAAAAGGAGCGAGAATGGCAACGGTGAGTGGATCAACGGGATTACGCCGCAACACGGGGTGAATGCCACGCACCCACCGGCGAATGCGCTTTTTCAACCGAAGGTGCAATCTGAATTCCAGCTTACCTTGGTTCGCAACGCTTCGCCCTACGTGCATACCAGCCATTGGTATTACGCCGTGTGTCGCGGAATGGCGTTCGTACAGGTGTTTCGGCCACGCGATCGAATATGGCTGGCGCAATCGCCCTCGGGCGGTGGCCGCGACAATCCCGCCTGGGACTTTCAATGGTTCGTCAACGAATACCAGGTCGGACAGGCCTATGGATTCACGATGCGGGCGGCGTACGTGCCGTTTGAAAGCCGTGAGCAAATTGAAAAACTGGCAACGCGGATGCAGCAGGAATTGGCGACCGCCGATCCCCTGAAGGCAACGCGTTAAGGCCTTGCAGGTCAACATCCCCGCCAGCCGCAGACACGATTTCCAGGTCAACGTCCGTTTGCTGTTGTCCCGCGTTAAGAGCTTTCGGTAACGGAATCATTGCGCCGGATTTCGTTCATCCCCCTGCACGTAGGGGAGCAATTCACCAGCGAGCGCTTCTTCGAGCGTGAGCACCTGAAATACCTGCAGCAACTCCGGTAGTTCTGTCGTTGCCAGGCTGCCCGCGACAACGGTCACAATGTTGCCGGAAAGTCTCCTCGCATTCTTGATGGCCAGAAACACGTTCCATTCCAGCGCCACCCATTCAGAATGCAAGTGATCCGGCCGGCTGGCAACAATGATCATGTGCCGACAAACCGCCAACGCATCGTTGATCTGCTTGACGAAGTTTGCATTCTTGCCGATCGACATCGAGCGTTCGCAAAAGAACGAACTGATTCCGCGCGACATCAAGTAATCGTGCAATCGGTGGGCATGCTGGTAGTCGATATGGTGACTGCTGATAAATACGCTGGAGGCGCTGCTTGCATGCTGACGGCGGCCAGTATTGGACGGGACCGCGGCGGCTTCCATCGGGGTGGGGTCGGCGAATACCGACGCCGGCGATACCGAAAGGTTGGCATCGGGAAACAATGCCGCCCGCCGCTCCTGGCAAATGTCCAGTAGTTTTTCGATCGGCTCCCAATCCAACGATCGCTCGGCAATATACTGGGGTACCCGCAGAAAGTGGTCCCACGGTTCCGCCCGATACCGAAGCGAATAGGCACGCGGCATGACTTGGGCATACCAAATCCGGCGGCATAATTCGCGGAAGCAGCGACAAAGCGCGGTCCGCTCAATTTCCGCGATATCCTGCGACTCGGGCCACCACTGGCGGATCGATTGACAATCGTGCTCCAGGAGATGCTGGTGCCGCCATCCTAACCCGGGGGAAAACAAGATATGCATTGCATCGTCGGATGCCGGTACTTCGTGGCCCGCCGTTTCAAAATCAATGTCGAACGTATTGCGGAGCAGCCAATCCGCGATCGAGCCTGGATCGAATTCGCGGAACCAGGCGACCACGCCCTCGAGCCCCGATTCCAGAACCTTGGGAGGGACCGCAATCAGCCGATTCTTGAGATGAGCGTCGCGAAATGGCAGTTGCCCTCGACATTCCAGGTACTCGCCACAGGCCAGCAGCACGTCGCTGCAATCGCGCAGCAAGCGGCGGTCGGATGTAATGAATCGGCCAACTTCATTCAAGGCGTGCTGGAGCTTCAGTCGCCAGGGATAGGGTGCCAATCGTAGTTGCGACGATTTCCCATTTACCAGCGATTGCCCCACCGCATGGAATTCACGCAGCGCCCGAATCGCCTGCCGCAGAACGGCATTCAATGCAGCTTCCAGAATCGGTCGAACGTGCGAATCGTTATGCCCGGCCAATTGCACCCAGTGCACGAACTCTTCCGCCGTCACACCGGACACCCGCTGCACCTGCAGCCCCCTCCCCCCGTACTCCGGTTCGTGCTTGACGCGTGCGCTGCGAAGCGGGACCGGACGAAAATATTGGCACGAGCGGGCCTCGGCCGAACGCGTCTTCAGCCACAGTACTTCTGCAATGCGAGTCTCTTCGCAGTCAACGACTTTTACAATCGCACTATCCGGATCTCTAGCCGCCGGCCAAACGGCGTTCGCCTTGAACAACGACGGCCATTGGCGCAAAGCCTCCAAATCATGTTCGTCATGGACGGTGTGCGAATCCGCAGCGTCTCGCACCGACTCGTAGTATCCCCACATCGCTTCGCCCAGGCGCGCGGGATTGCCGGCGCTGAGGACCAGTTCTTCCACACCGTTATCGTGCCCCGAATACTGACCGTGATATGCGCGAACGACCATTTTGATCTGGCCAGCGCAACTCAGGCTCCACAGCAGCGGCTGGCGGTGCAGCACGATCTGCAAGGTCGAAAGCCCCTGTGCTCGCCGGTCGTAACCAATTCGCAATAATCCCCGAGCAAAGGCGATCACCTCGTCACGGATTCGCCATATCTCTTGGAGAGACTTTTTTTCCGAATCCATTCGCTTGAGAAACGGGGGAAATCGCGGATCCACGAGTACGAATGCGACTTGCGGAAGATTGGAATCCGTGAGCAGTTCGTAGGCCTCGGTCGACTTCCCGGAACCAAGCGAAACCTGAATCACTTCGTCGCGAAACTTGCGCGGCGCGCCCAGGCGCAGAAAACACGCTGGAACGCCTTCTTTAGCCGAAGTCCGCAGCACGTCGCGAATGACCGCGTCGCTGGAAGTGCGCTCTCCCCGAGAAGACGCCGGTTGCGGTCCGCTTGACGAATGATTACCGTCCGACATCGGGATCTGCCTGGGATCTGCAAGGGACGCGAGAAAGGTCTGTCGCGGACGGTATTATCTTCTCATCATCGGTGCAGAGCAATAAACAAGTGAGCTTAAGTCGACGTGTCGCCCCGATCCAAGGGAATGAATCACTCCAACGCCACCAGCGGCGTGCGGGGCAAGGGCACCTTGTCCAAGTCGCGGAGATTCAGTCGCTGGATCTCCACGGAGCGCTTGCCGCCGGAATGGGCAATATACAAGTGTCCGTCGTGTTCGATCATGTGGGGATAATCGACATGCCTCCCGCCCACCAGGTAGAACATTCTGTCGAAGACCAATCCGTCGTTGCTAATCGCCAGCGTGAGCGGGTCGCGACGACGAGGGTGTGGGTTGGAAACCAGCGCATAACGGCCATCGCTTAGTCGTAATCCGTACAGTTTCGAGCGCGCGTCGGGAAAATCGGTTTTCACCGGTCGCGTCCAGGTGCGGCCGCCGTCGGTGGAAAATGATCGATACAAGTAACCGCTGCGGCCGTTGTCGCGGAACAGCGAAACCAGATTGCCATCGGGCAGGGCCCACCAGATCGGCTCCTCGGCTTTGAGTTCGCTTTCCGATTCGGCCACGACCGGATACGACTTCCAGTCCTGGATCGATCCCACCCCGCCAATCAGAAACTGAACTCCGGAATCTTTGTAGTCGTGTTTGCGACGAGACATGGCCCATTGCCCCTGAGGCAGTTTCTCCGGAGCAAAATTGTTGATGGCGTTTTGCTGGATCGCCCCCAAGTCTTCCCAGTGATCCCGCACTGGCTGCCAGCGAAATGCGTGCAGCGCCAGGCTTGGACCAAAGAATCCTGCCGCTTCGTCCAGCGAGACCAGGGCCAGCAATTCGCCATTGCGAACCCAAAGCCCGCGAGAAATCCAGCGAAATCCGTCCGTGGTGCGCGTGTTGTAACGGGGAGAATCGGGACTTGAATCCGGAGGGTAGGGGGTCAGCGGCCGCGGTGTGCTCCATTTCAACCCGTCTTCGCTCGTGGCGAATTTAACGATCTGGCCGACGCGATCCTCGATCTCCGGTCCGTCGCTCCACATGGCCCAGAAGCGGCCGTTGTAATGACACAGATAGTTGTGCTGGTTCACGCCTCGTTGTTGCCGCACGTCGCTCACCACGGCATGCCGCACCGGCAGTCTTGGCAATCGATCGAAATCAAGCAGGTGATGTTCCTCCGGCACCCAATCACCGACAAGCATCCGGGACGACTGTGGATTCTTTACAGGATGCGGAAACGCATCGCCATGGCGATCAGCCGCGCTGGCGGCGGCAACTTGGAGCAAGCATGCCAGCGACCAACAAAGACCATGCGAGTAGGCGTTCATGGTTTCTAACGATCGGTTAGGGGAAAATTGGAACGTTGATCACTGTCGCGCGGAACGAGTCATTGGCGATCGCGCGTTGACGAAGGCGGCGCCACCCGTGATTCCCATGCGGCGAGTTCCGCCTGCAGTTGCTTGACTCGCTCGGGTTGTTGCACTGCCAGGTTTGTTTTCTCGCCGGGGTCGGTCGAAAGGTTGAACAACTGCACGTTCTCTTTTTCCACGAGCAACTTCCACGGACCGCGGCGGGCAGCACGGCTGGCGCTCGCCGGAAACCGCCAAAACAAGATTCGCTCTGGCATTGGCGCGTTCCGCAGCAATACGCGGCTTATGTCTTCGCCGTCGAGTTCCAAGCCTTCGGGCATCGCGATGCCGGCGAGCGCCACCAAAGTGGGCAAAACGTCCATGGTCATGGCGGTGGCGTGGGTTTCCGCCGCGGCGGGTATGCGACCGGGCCAATTGGCAATTGCCGGCACGCGATGCCCTCCCTCGGTGAGCCGCCCTTTTTGTCCCAGAAACGGGCCGCTGCTGCCGATCCATTTGTAAGCACCGTTGTCCGACGTGAGGAAGATCAAGGTGTGTTCGCGAAGCCGCAGCTCTTCGAGGGTGTTTACGATTCTGCCGACGCTGTCGTCCACCGCATGCACCATGTCGCGATACGCTCGCTTCCGCTCTTCCGGAGGGAGAGGGCCGTACTTTTCAGCGTCCCAATTCTTGCCCGCCGCCCGATGCGGCGGATCGCCCGGCCCCTGAAATGGAAAGTGCACGGCCAAGTGGGATATGTAAGCAAAGAACGGACGTTCGCGATTGTTGCGAATGAACGTCTGCGCATGCTGGGTAACCAGGTCGGTCAGATAGCCGGGCTCATCGGCAAGTTGCTGATCCTTGAACCAGTCGATCTGCCCGCTTCGGGAGACATGGCTGTGATAATCGGGACTGTTGTTGGCACAATAGCTGACATCAAATCCTTGATCCTTCGGACCGAATCGGCTGACGTGCCCTACATGCCACTTGCCGAAAACGCCGCATCTATACCCGGCCGGCTTGAGCACCTCGGCGATCGTGGTCTTGGCCAGGGGCATGCCTTCCACCAGGTTGAAACCAATCGCGGATTCCACGCCCGAACGCTGCTGGTACTGGCCTGTCAAAAGTGCGGCCCTCGTGGGGCTGCACACGGGGCCATTGGAATGAAAATCGGTAAACCGCATTCCGCCTTGGGCCAATCGATCGATATGAGGCGTTTGATGCACCGTGCTTCCATAGCAACCCAAGTCGCCATAGCCGAAATCATCCAGTACGACGGTGCGGCCCGCGGCGTCGTAGAGCGTGGTGGTGATCCGCTGCAATGGATCGATGCTGGCGATCATTTGCCCCGCCGCGTCGTAGACGCTGGTGGTGCGCTCTTCCAGCGGATTGATGCTGGCGATGTTCCGGCCAGCCGGGTCGTAGACCGTGGTGGAGCGGCGGGCGAGGGGGTCGATGGAGGCGATCGGTTGGTTGGCCGGATCGTAAACGGTGGTGGTGCGGAACGTGAGCGGGTTGACGGCGGCGATGGTTCGCCCGGCGGCGTCGTAGACGGACGTGTTGCGGTGCTCCAGCGGATCGACGGTGGCGATTTGACGGCCCGCCGCATCGTAAACCATGGTGGTCCGCAGCGAAAGCGGATTGACGGCGGCGACTTGCCGGCCCGCGGCGTCGTACACGGTCGTGCTGCGATGATTGAGCGGGTTGACGCTGGCGATTTGCTGCCCGGCCTTGTCGTAAGCGAACGTGGCGCGGCGTTCGAGCGGATCGACCGTGGCCAGGGTGCCGCCAACGTTGTTCTAGCCGTGACCGAACCTCCGCCGAATTTCCGCGATCTACTTTTTGCACAGGACGGACGGTTTGTACCTTCGTATCTATACTGGCCTCAGCGCGTTAGTAAGGATTGGAAGTAATGCTTGGTAGTTTGGGACGTGTCCTACCGGAGAATGAAATCGTCGCTTTTTGGAAACGGCTTGCCAAAAAGGAAACCCACCACATTCAATCGCTCGCCTTACTTCATTTGCAAATGTTACATCGCCGCCTCCATCGTTGTAGAGAACACCGTCAAACGCTCGATTAGGCAACCACAGCCCCTTGGGATCGTTGTTTGATGCACATCCTCCTAGAGGAAGAAAGAACTCCTCGTCATTTGAAACATCAACCGACGTTTCAACGCCTTCTTCAAAGAACAGTCGCTCGCGCAATTCAAGGCACTCGGATAGCCTAAGAAATACGAGAACGCAGTTGCACCCCAACCCTTCAACGTCAGAGCCTACAGGGTTCGGCTCATCTGCCGAAGCATACAACTGTGTTTCATCCTGGCGAAAGTCAACACAAGCAATTCGTTCGTACCAAGTTCGGACGAGAACGGGCAATTCGCCCCATTGCCTTTCAAGCGAGTTTAATTTTTCTACGTCAGCCGACGTGGCATCGACCAATACGGATTCTGGCCGCAAGAACTGATACCCAAGATTCACAAGTGTGTCACGTAGGGTTTGTAGGTTAGTATATGAACGATCCACAAACTCTTTGGCAACATCGCGGGACTGTTCGTAAACGGGATGCTGGCGAATACCTTCCCCCAGGGACGTAAGTTCCGCTAAAACAACAGTGTGCTGCCCGTTGCGGTATCGAGTACAATAGTTTTCCATAACAGCCGCCATCCTCATCGTCGCCGCCCACCAGGAGGACGACTGTGATATACCTCTAAATCTGCACCGTATCGATTTCCGAGTGTGTCACTACAATTCGCACTCATAGGGCCGCAGGGAGGTCGCTCGGTATAAACTCTCTCAACTTGAACACACCTTCCTCTTTCTCGCATGGCATCCTCCCAAGCCACGAGCTTCTGCTCGGAATGCATTGCACCAGGGTCATTAATAAACGTGACGGTACGACGCTCGCCATCAATAATAACGTCAGCGGTTGAAATGTTTCTATGGGGATTCTTTCCGTCGGGATGAGATGATCGGAAGCGTTGCGCATCTTCATGCAACCGAATACCATCGGGTGATTCGGAGAAGTGCCGTGATTGGACTGGACCTCTCTTTGGGGATCCTCCCCCTTGCGGGCGCGGGCCGCGTCCCCCGGTCATGGCGGCGAGGATCGTGAACGCCCAAACGGTGATTGTAACTTTATCTTCCTTGGTTGTCTTTCCCTCGAACGCCCTGCCCGCCACCCCGGCAACCTGCTC